>Ga0123337_10001181_pt1 | contig 35360 bp, 23 predicted proteins | sample frozenSSSSmetaG_FD_89792 | JGI IMG/M metagenome (GOLD analysis project Ga0123337, IMG submission 89792) | Glacier valley bacterial and archeal communities from Borup Fiord, Nunavut, Canada, to study Microbial Dark Matter (Phase II) -... | ecosystem: Environmental > Aquatic > Freshwater > Ice >...
ATACAACAGCAGGTATTCGCTGGTGGTCACCCACCCAACTACTAATCTGCCGATCTGAAGCTTATGTATGGCAGAGCGGACGGGATGCCCAGTTCTCTTCAGTCTGTGGTCGTATGTACTCATTACATCGCAGTTACTATTCATATTCTAGCTTAGGGAGGAGATGCTGTTCCAAAGAACTTCTTACATGTCGCAAGGAAGAGGAAATGACAAAGAGGTGGAGCGGTGAAAGGGCGTCTATAGGCCACTCTAGACAGTGATCCCTCTTAATATAGGCTGCTCTAAGTGGTTGAGGACAGTTATAGCAATGAATAGGGAGGCATGGGGCTTTAGAATAATTATTGTAGAGTTTATAGTTGTGGAATACATTAGGTGCTCTCATTTCTCAAGGGCTGCACTTTTCAAAGTCAGCACTAACTATCATGGATTCATCGTGGGAGGACAATAGTCCAAAGGAAGAAATCGACAGCAGCGGCATCACAAAGAGTTAGACCACTAACGCTAATGCTAACGAAGCTGATCCTCCAAATACAACATCACTAAATACAACATCACCAAATACAACGTCACTAAATACAACATCACTAAATACAACGATCTTAACTTCTCACCACAACACTGAGCAGCAAAGTATTTATTAATCATATCTATTAATGTTAATGATCTAATGTTGTCATTATAGATATCATGTCGATGCCAGATGATGCAGTTAAGAAGTCGAAGCGACCACATTGACTGAGATCCGCGCTAGCACCCTCCACCTAAGAAGCCTACAAACAACGACGACTCGCTTGCTTCGCTGCGCAAGCAGCTCGCTGAGACTATTGAGTCCAAACGTCTCACCCGAGCAGCCCTCACCACGTTGGAGACTGCCCATAAGGAACTCCGTGCAGAGCACGTACAGCTACAGTCAGCGCAAGATAATGATGTCAGCGAAGCCATCACCGACAACAACATGGCACATTTGGAGTTTGACATTGAAACTGCTAAGCGCCTCTTCGACAAGATGGAGGGAATAATCAAGTCAGAGGGATTTGTCGACAATTATGAGGCGTATAGAGATCATATCTTTCGCAACGTCGGTGAAGCATTCAAAGCGAAGTTTGGTCCGAAGGAGGTAGTCGCAGGCAAGAGGAGAAGAACAACAGAATAAGCACGAGCATGCTGGTTGACGCACACGGAAAGGGAGAATCGGAGGAATTGATGGGATTTATCAAGGTCGGATGAGCAGTGTTTTGAGCATGGAGGTCGACGAATTCAAGATCATGTCGAGAACGTTGACCTATAACATCACACTGCGACTCATAGGTCTTCACGCGCTGATGTGGTTTCATGGTAGTTCAAATGAATATCATCCTACAAATGCTGCAAATGCTCTTTCGTGACTTAGTGATGTTTAATTTAAGGGGGATAACGTGACCTCTTCCACCATGTCGACAACTCAAGCTTGGAATTCGAGGACAGGATACAAAAACTGCTCTTCTCGACAGAAATGAGTATGTTAGTTATGGCAATATGAGTAGAATAATGCTAATTGACATGATTTGGACGCAAAGCTGTCGAGTCGAATACACGTGACTCACGCCTAGAATCCCCGAGGCAACAGCGACTTCTGGTTCCCGCCAAGCTCGAAGGACTGTTAGATTGAGGTACATCGTATAGTACAGTACGGTATGGGAATGTCAAACAACCTCGAATTCCTTCAGTTTAGAGGACGGACCTGAATCCCTCTTCGAAGATGAACTGGCGCGCTTCGGTGCCTAGAGTTTGCTGGTCATCTGCAAAGACCATCGGAGGCATATATAAACCTCAAAACCCTCGTCATCTCTCTCCTCTTCTTCATCGGATTTCCATTCCTAAGCTCCTATTCTCGTCTCCCTTCTCCACCATCTCATCGCTCTGCTCCCATCCAAATATGGCAACAGCGTCCTTGCAAAACTTCTTCGGCTCCCACATCTGCTACAACCCTAAATCCCGTCCACTGAGTCTTTAACCTGGGGCTTCACCCTCTACCGCACTGTCTACACCCCTTCTTCCACCGAGCAATGGCCTCTCTTCCTGTCCCGCCTCGACTCCATCATGAAGAACTTCATCTACTCCGACGATAGCTGGCTCCAGGATAGCTACATCCGCAAAAACAGAAGCGCCGAACTCCCTCCTGGTGATCCAGCTCTCAAAGACGAAATCTGGTCGCGCTACAAGCTCTCCATCATTGAGTCCGCCGACCTTGACGGTGCGACCGTCGAGCAAGTCCGCGCGCACTATCTTGCGTGGAGCAGAGCACAGGGCCTGTGGACCACAGCATCCCCCATCATGCCCAAGTGCATCACTAAAGCCTTCTCCCGTCCACCCACCGCCGATGATCCCGGCGCCCTCCGGCACAACGACCGCATCTGCCTCCTCGTCGACGAAGAGGTGCTTCTCTGCGTCCTCTCCGCTGAGGAAGATTGTATTTCCAGCGTGCGTATCAAAGTCGTAGACGCTGAGTTCAACGCCGCCCGGGGCGCCAAGAAGCAGTTCGTGTATGACGAGCCATACGACTGGATTGATTTCAGGAAGGGGGAGGTGCACTATTTTGACATTATGAAGGGCACGACGGTAACGAAGCTCGATATGAGCAAGGGCAGGTGGGAGGATGGGGGATACAAGGGCTGGGCGACGGTGGAGTTAAGCAGGCTGGTTAGCCTGTTCGAATGGGCGGATGGGTGTGATCCGATGGAGCGGATGGTGACGTTTGAGGACGGCGATGGGCCGACTCTAGAGATATAGATGGTAGAACACAGACGAAGCATGCGCGAGCGGTATGCAGAGCCGAGGCAGATTCACCAGGAATGAAAGTGATTCTTTTCTTTTGGCACAGCAGACGATGAGATACTCGTACAGCAAGAACGTTCATCCATTGCCGATTTTGATTTGAGAGGTTCCCTCCCCCATATTCCTACAATCCCTAAATACCACCGTAAATATGTACAATCCCTTGCCCAAACGCCATCCATGCATGCATTCCACCCTGCCCTATCATACCCTCTCCATCTGTTCGCTTCCTTCCCTTTTCTTCCCTACTCCTCCCTTCCCTTCTTCTTCGCCTTACTCTTCTCCTCCTTCCTCGCCAACACCGTAGCCAACCACTCCTCCATCTCCTGCTCCGCCCTACTCTCCCTCCCCTCGCTCCCATCAATCCCCAGTCCGCCCCTGATCTTCCCCCTCATATCCTCCAAGCTACTGATATCAAACGCCCACAGCGCGCCGCCCGCCACCATCATGCTCACACTGAGCACATTCGCCGTCGCGACCGTCAGCGCATCGAACGCCTCCATCGCGCCGTTGACATCGGCCGCCGGCCGGTTCGACGGCTGGTAGAACTTCGGCACTGTCGCCTTGTACCGCCGCACCAGCGACCGCCGTGTGATCAGGCTCGAGAGGAAGAAGAAGGACGCCCCGCCGAGGAAGAGCCCGAGCTGCTTGCGCGAGCGCGCAGAGAAGATGTCGGTGCGCGCCAGCGGGCGTGGTGCGCTGGACTCGGACGTGGGGTTGGAGGTCATGACGGCGGGTTGGGCGAGGGCCATTGGGTTGTGCGGGACGGGCTATTGGTCCGCGCTCATATGCTTAGTTTGGGAGCTGCGGGTCGTGGAGAATCGTGGATTGAGGGTTGTGATATGTGAGGGTGTTGTGGATGGTGGTTGTTGAGATTTTGGGTGAAGTTGGGAGGTTCAGAGCTTGTGTCTATTTTGGGCTTAGTGCCAAGGGATCAAATCTGGGGTTGGTCACGTGCGACACTTTCCGACGTCGAAGCATTAAAACATTGCGAAAATTGGTTTTAAGATAATTTTGTATATAGATTGAAGTCATCGTTGAAAAGACCTCCTAAAAACCATTATCATAAATGAGCATTAATGAGGAGTTTGTGGGAAGCATTAAATATCAATACCATGGAAATTTCACAATACTCCTATTTTCACTTTCGCTTGGCGAATGTGAACTACGAGTGTAAAGTAAATTATTGATCAAGTCTTATAACAAGTATCAGTGATTTAGAATAAGCAATTTCATTGGTATTGTATGCTGCCTATCCTTAGCCATGGGCTGCTAACGGGTCTGTAGTATCATGAAATGAAAGTTGTAATGACAACTCCTCGCGTAAAGCAAAAGCCATGTGGTATCTCTCAATCATGCTGAATCTCAAATATTCCTCCCTATAAAGAGTAACGCCGTGTCTCTGTAGGAACTTAGCAATACTAGCAGGTGGACCCCAAAACAGCTAATTCTTCCTGGTGAGCCTGTGCCACTGTAATCGCCATGTCATCAAGCCCATCCAGATCATCAAGAGGCATCAAGATCCGGATTGTGGCCACGATGAAGCACCTTAGCACTTTCCATAAAAGCCATCGCTTCCCCACACATCGTTGCCCGATGAAGTCTGATATCTCGGGTCTCTACCCAAGCGCTTTGGTGGTGCAACCCAATTATCTCCGAATATGCTCTTCTTGCCTTCCTCTGAAGTATCGAGGGCCCACGCTGGCGACGGGACGAACTTGCTCAAAATGCGTCTATTCGTTGGCTGCATGACGTTGTCCGAGTACGCAACAAGAGTTCCAAAGAGGCCGCCAATCAGAGCCTCAGCACACTCCGCTTCAGTCTTGTCACTGATTTCCTTCGTCGAGAATGTCTTGCGGTCGGCAAAGTTCGGGCGTTGAATAGGAGGCAACAGTCCGTTATCTCTGTTCTCTAGCTCTTCAATGTGGTCATTAATAGTCATGTAGAAACGTTCCACGCCACCATAAAACCATTTGTCCAGCTTCTCCTTCTTGGTTTGTGCCTCGGTCTTTGAGTAAGCGTTGGTCAGTCCGAGGTTACGCTGCTTGGTATAGTCGTCGAGAACTCTATATTGTCCGTGTAAGTTGAACCCTGGTGGTACGCCAGTAGGAAAATATTTAGTCATCTCAGCGACTGAAAGAGTCTCTCTGACATAATTGTCCTCCGTAATAACAGAACTGAACATGTGGGAGGCTGGTTGAGAGAAATCTCCGACTCCGATAGACACAGGATAGTGGTTCCCGTCCATACTTGGAGGAAACATGTGTTGAAAGCTATCTCCAGTCTTGCTATTTGCGGAATTCCAGGCAAGTCGATTAGCTGCAATGAAGTTCTGTCTCTGTCCGGGAGGACCAGCAGTAAGTGGTTGAGGATAACCTGGTGGAACACTGGGACCGCGTTGAGCGTAGTGCTCGTCCGGATAGTGTCGAGAGACACCTTGAGCACCGTGCAATGGATTACCATACTCTGGGCCGGAATATTGAGCGCCTTGACCTTGATTTCCCTCGTACGATTCAACTCCATTTCCGAACTGAAGCATTCCACTCTTGTTATTCTGATCAAGATTGGGAACTCGGCCAGCTCCATGTCCTCGGAGAGCAACATTCTCGGATTCCTGCTGCTGTATCTTCACTGCCTTGAATTCTGCCAGACGGACTTTTGCAAAGGCCTGTGCCGGATTATCAAATTGAGCTAATCTCTGAAGAGTTTGCATCTTATTCAGGCCGGCAAGGGTTGAACAGCCCGGCAAAAGAGGGCTCGGTCCAGCTGCGTTCTCCTTAAGCATTCTTTTGATACTGAACTGGTCTGAAGAATCTTTGGTTGATTTGCCTTGAATCGAGCCTTGCAGTTTCTGTGGTGAAATTCGAATGTTACCAGAATGGGCAGCAGCTGCAGTTGAACCAAGAGTCTCAAGTAATATGGCCTTTTCGAGGTCCGTCAAATTGAACTTCTCCAGCTCATCCATATCAAATGCAGAGAGAGGGGCTGGTTGTTTTGAGGCATATTGAGGTGGCTGATGAGGATGCATTGGAAGGGAGTAACTTGGACCTTGATGTGGTTGATTACGTCCATAATAACTGTCCTGTCCACGATTTGGAGTTGGAGGGATTGAGACGCGACGGCCAGCACTTTCTCTCTGGATACGAACAGGAGGAGTAAACTTTGGGACCGCGTTGGTTTTGGCAACAGAACCGACCGTGGTATAAGTAACTCTCTGAGGCTCAACGGTGAGCGGTTCTGGTGAGTTACGGGCGGCGCCAGTTTGTAAGTTGGGATCCCATTCCTCCACATCGAAAACGTCATCAATTCGCGCCATGATCGCCTCCAATCTCTGTTTTGTATCTTCTGGGTCTTCTTTGTGTATGATTGAACGCTCTGTAGGAGCTTTTGTTGGAGTAGGGCGTAATTGTAATCGAGGAAAGGCTGCGTTGAATGCAGTTCCTGTAGGAGTATCACAAGATTGGAAGAACGAAGCACGGCGTTCTTTGCCTGTATTTGACTGTTCTGAGGATAAATTGTCGTTGGAAGGTTCGAGGTGTCTGAAATCCGCCGGCGAGGTCGATAATTGAGGGCCTTGGTCGCTTGTCGATATTGCTGGGGCGACTGCATTGGGAATAGTAGCCCCATCAGTAACTTCTCCCTCCAAACCTTCAACTTCTCCAAGATCACCAAGATCACCAAGATCTCCCAGGTCAAGAGGCGACCACTTCTTCGTCTTCTTCTTGCTTGCTTTGAACGTGCATCGAAAACCCCCCAGTGATGGCAGATGTGCTGCATCTATACCTGCAGGTGCTGGTTCCCCATCATTCGCAACATCATGACTGCTGTCATGCCTCGATCTGCTGTTTCCACGCATGGTGGCAGCAACTTGAGCAAACGAGAACGGGGCAAAGCCAGAATTTGAAGCTATTGTTGGAATGTCCTGGTCATCCTCATCTGAATTGTTAAGTTCGTTTTGTAACGACCTCTTTTGAACGAATGGGCTTGGCGGTTTGTGGGATATCGTGCTGGAGTCCCTTGTATCTGGATGAGCCACAACTTGGATATGGCTATACACCTTGGTGCCAGGTCTAACGAAGTGTTGTCCACGAAGTTGATGGTTTGTGCTGGAGGCTCTAGAAGAACGGTCTGAAAAGCAGATCAACATCAGTGATGTGAATCATGATATGGAAGTGACGATGGGAAGGAGTGGACTTACTTCGAAAGTGACCGTCTCGCCGACTTTGACGCTGCATCCTAAGCAAAGAGCTCAGCGCTGAATTCAAAGAGCCTAAATTCAAAAACCTGAGTTTGAGAGCAAGCACGACAATTGTTTCCTTATTTCGTATTTGTTCTCTTTATTAGATGTTCTGCTCAGTATATGGCGGCTCGGATCAGAGCGGCTTGTTGAATATGGCGATGTCGACTATTTAGATCGGCCTTTCAATCTGAATGTCAAGCTTGCTATTCTATATGCACTGAGCAATATAGTGTTGCAAGCCGTTGCTTGAGGACAGACTGATAGGTATGATAAAGCGCTCTTGAGTAAGAACAGCAATGTTGAGCTGTGTTAAGGTCGATGGTGTCAATGAAAAGTAAACAAAGACAAAAAAGTTCGTGTCAAGGCAGTGGAGCAGTCTCTTCGTCCTTCTTCAACCTTTTTCAGTTCAGAGTTCGATTGCTTTTCCAAAGGATTTCGGTAACTGGGATTTGCAGATCCAAATTTACTAAAGGTCGGCTTTGTAGTTACAAAAGCTTGCCGATAGTATAAAGGGCCCGGTTACTACACGAAAGAGAGCTTTGAGATACTCTTCTTTTTTAAGAAAAAAAATCCCTAATACTACAATCCCAGTTACTGGCCGTTTGACTGGATTTATTGACATAAAGCGCCAGCGTTACATCAAAAATTGGAGATGATAGCAAATCTCATATGATTGAGCGCAATAATAAGAAAAATCTGAGAAACGAAAGTCTATGGGTATCTATCTACATAATCCAACATTGAGTCCACCTTCTACCTTCATTTCAGGGGCAGCAGAGCGAATATACCAAGGGAGTCTCCAAGATGAAATAATAGGCAAGCAAAACTCTAGGAGAATCCTGCGCTCTCATCCTCACTTATGACACAATGTTCCATACTCCGGGCTTCACTCCTATCGGGTTTGTCTTCTCTTGCTCCTCGAGCAAGTCAACCAGATCAGAAACCGAAGTTCGGAGAACTTCTGTTGCTGTCCAGGCCAGGCGTGCATTAACTCTAATACTTCGCAAATCCGGCAAGCATCCAGTGTCTATGGCCAACCATATGGAATCGGGCATGATGCCAACCTCGGCACCAGCTGAGGGTGAGCAGTCGAGTTCCAAGATCCGGAGAGGATGGCCTTTGGGTATGTGGCTAGGCTCGAATAACACGTCAGACACGTAATCGGCACTTACACGGAGTGCAAGAAGATTTGGACACCATTCCAGGACATTATCGAGAGCGCCAGCAGGAAGCTTGTTCAAAGGATGCCGAATAGTTAAGTGCCGCAATTGGGGCCCAACGATGAGCAGAAACTCATGCAAAGCGCTATCACGTATTAGTCATGTGCAGGGACAGGTAAGAATGTTTCATTACCTCATGTATATCTGTGGGCAATGTTGAATGCTGAGCCTCTCTACAGAAGGGGGGATATTGGTGCCGTGGACGCGAAGGAAATAATCATCGACACCTATATTCACTCAGCATCATCTCGCATTATCAACCCACATTGACATACCTCCGGCTATATGCAACGCCTTCAACCTCGGCGGCCAGGCATAGGCTACCCTGTCTCGATCCTGGTCGTGGCTCGAGGTCCGTGGAAAGAAGAGCGTCTCAAGCTCCTTGAGCGATTGAAGAGTGTGAAAAAGAACCTTGATCGATATAGAAGCCGACATCAAGGAGAGATTGAGAAACTTGAGATGCGTGCACTTGGATAAAGCAGCAAAGGAATTGATAGAGAAGGAAGCCTGCGGCGAAACAAATTGTTCCAGGTTGCCTTTCAGTCTCCCAAGGAGACGTGCGGTTAAGCTCTTGCTGCCATCGTGCACTAGAGCACCCATGTCGAGGACTTTCACCATCTCGGCCAACTGGCTTCTTCTGATGTGCGCATTCTTTGACGGGCAGACAGTGGCAACAAATTGCTGGAAATTGTGGCCTCCAATGTAGGGTCGCTCATACAGGAATGGGATTGCTGCTGAATACCATGATCGAGATACGAGACAGCACGCCCACAGCGTCTTCTGTTCAGACTCTCGGCGCGGGATATATGAAATAATATGGATGATGACCTCAAGAGGCAGGTCAATCTCTCTGCCGGATATGGAGCTTGCGGCGAAGGCCGATTCGAGAGTGCCCATGGCTGAGCTGGGACTCTTATTCTCCTTCTTACTGACGCCCACCTGTCGCATTTCAACATCCCAGTTACTTTGCGCATCAAGAGCCATCGCGAAGAAAAGGATTGCTCTCTGTGCGATCAAAATTCGCAACCGTCTGTCAGCGAGTACGAGCCATTCAAGGCGACGTTCCTATCCAGTCCAAATAATTGGAATTGGACATTAGGAAAATCGAGGACATTTTTAGTTTTTATAGTCTTGAGTGTTGTTAAGCATTTCGAGCGGATAAGGGTCCTCGAAAACCTCTTTTTGAGAATTTATTGGCGTCGTGATGTCGTCAACGTCTATGGTGCATTTCGGAAAAACTTTCTCCACATCTCGAGATTTTTCCGGCGCGCTTATGGCGGCTAAATAATGATTAGATCATGGCTGTCAATCTCCAGTGAATACCTAATCGTTGCCTAAAGACTTGCATTCTGCATGTAAAATTCTGGGAATTAGCGTGATCACTCTGTATGAATGAATTGGCTCAAAACCTGAGACATTAATCCCACTTCTGTCTTTCTAAGCTTGCACTGCTGTGTGTGTACTGTAGAACCTGAACACCCTTCATCTGCCTCATTACAAAAACCAGATTTCTGTCTTTCCAAATCTCCCTCCCTGTAACATCCAGTCACCAAAAAATCACACACAATCACCACATTCATATTACTCTCAAATTTAACACGTGTCTGTATTTCTCATTCCTACCACTCTCATACTACAAGTTCGCAAAGCCCACAGCCCCATATGCACAACCTCCCTCCACGCCCGCACGCACTCTTAATCCCACGTCATTCAATGCCACCACCCACATCACTATCCAGTGGCTTCCCTGCTTGCCCAATAAACAACCCCCCCCCGCTTCCTCATAAACGCTCCTGCATAAGAACAACAACCGTGAAGTGGAGTGCAAGGACATGTTCCTCAAAAACAACGCTAGGCTCCATACACAATAAAGCGCAAACACAGCACAACTCCTCAAATGCACTTTCCTGAGTCGACACGACTCCCCGATATGCAAAGCATCAATATTCCACCCTTCATGTTTGAGAAAAAGCGCATGCGTCCTGCTAATAGGAACGCATGCAGTGAATGACGGTAGCTGGAGGTGCAGTGCCAGAGCATCTCAGAGCAAGGCGAATGCTCAATATGCCGAGATGTGCGGTATGGTGGTATATAGTAAAAGCAAAAGCTCATCATATTCGTATTCGTATTCGTGGTATAGTGTCAAATTCGTAAAACGCTTCATCGATCGATCATTCACACCCCGTCCCTCGATAGCCTCCATCCACACCAAGCTTAATGCAAACAAAGCAATAGACAGGAAGTCGCTCACTCCTCATCCTCATCCTCCTCCTCCACCGGCGCCGGCGTCCTCCGCTCATTCCTCCTCTTCGGCCTCCGATGGCGACTACTACTAATATTACTCGCCGAGTCGTCCGGCGCAATCTCGCTGCATCCCTCCTCGCCCCACTCACTCTCGCTCGCCTCGCTCTCCGCAAACACGCCATATCCATATCCGGCCCCATACCCCGCCGCGCCCTCCATCCCCGGCGTGCCCAGCCGTGCAAACGCACCGGCGTCGCCGCGCCTCGACTGCGCAGCCATGCTCAGTCCCGCCCCGCGCTGCCGCAGCGCCTGCCGCACGAATTCCGCCTTGCGATGCAGCGCCTCGAAGGCGTCCTCCAGCGCTTCCATGCCGGCGTAGATCTCGCGTTCGACCTCGGCGAGCACGGCGATCTCCATCTCCTCGTCGTTGCTGACGGGATGGCGACCGCCCTGGAATGGAGTGCCAGGCACGGACATCGGCGCCATGAGGGAGGGTGTGGGTCCCCGTGAGGGGAAGCCGGCGATGGGCGGCGAGAAGGTGTTGGTTCTTTGGGGGAAGCCAGCAGGGGTCGGGGAGAAGGTGCGCGAGAAGGAGGAGTGGCGGCCGGCGGGCGTGGGACCGCGGGAGGGAGGCAGGTTGGCTGGTGTGGGGCCACGTGAGGGTGCGGGAGAGGGTGCGACAGAGTCGGGGAAGTCGGTATCGGCGCCTGACCAGAGGAAACCGTCGAAGCGGCCGGATATGAGGATTTCCCATTCCGAGTTGTTGATGAGAGACAGTGTGACGAGGAGGTGGTGAAGCTCGGGGTTCTTGAGGAGGTATATTGTAGCTTCGGGGTCGCGGGGTGGTTGAGGGAGGCGGTAGAGACGTTGGAGGGCTTGGGAAGTTTTGACGATGAAGTCAGAGCGGAGTTTGCCCATCGGTGTTGGTGCTCTGGATGCGGATTGAACAGGACGATTAGAGCCAGTAAGAAGGGCATTGAATATTGGTCTGTCCTCTGCATCCAAGTGTGTCAAGATCGTGAATGTGAGAGTCTCGTCATCGATATCTGGAGGTGGCGCGGCAGCAGAAGCTGGAGTAGATGACAGCCACTTGTCAACAGCAACCTTTGTCTTCTTTGATTGTCTCAAGTAGTGCTCGCGGAACTCCTCAGCAATATCAGGATCAATCTTTTGTGGAGAAGGAGGCCGTCCATCACTATTCGATCTGTGATGACCTGAGATTCCCAATCCCGTATTAACACCCATTGCTCCAAAGTCGAAAGCTGGCCAAGCAGGAAGACTCCGTCTGCCGCTCACCCACTCCAACACATCGCCCCATCCAAGAGCCCTATTATGACATGTTCCACCATCTTCATTCTGCTCACACATAATACAGGTACAGCCCTCTGAGGAAAGCTCGCGTGCAAAGACATTCTCCAGTCGATCCAGCAATTTCCGAGCAATGGAGCGATAGCCAGTGGCAACAGCCACAGACCCATTCTTAGCAAGTACAGTCTCATACTGGTCCAACAAGCCGTAGAACGGTCCAAACACTTTCTCAATATCCGGAGGGCCTGGTGCTGCTGCTCGACCTGGATATGCAGGCTGGCCAGTATATGATGGTGTTACAGCAAGAAGAGCTTTTGGTACAATACGTGACAACCCGCCATTCTGCATAAGATAGTCCACGCGAGGTATGTTCATTGGTACCACGGGTGGAGGAGGTGGTGGAGGAGGCATTGGAGAGTCATAGGCGTCGCTCTCAGCTTCTGGTATGTCAAAGCTGACAAATGGCGATGGTGTAGGTCTGATGTCTCGAGCAAAATGCTTCGGATCGTCGCTATCGAATTTTGGAGTAGCGGTAGGTGTTCTTGGTGATGCGGACTCACGATTACTCTGACCAGAATCCGTATCAAGGCCAGGTGACCGTCCACCAGAACCTGTCGCTGTTGACTGTGGTGGACTTCTCTTGGGAGCAACAGATGTGGCATTTGAATCAAGACCAGACTGTGAATGCGTCTCATCGCTCATATAATCATCATCGACGACCTCCACAACCTCCACCTTTGGCTTCGATGTCCTGCGAGCGGTGCTGGCCTTCGACTCTCTCGACTTCGTAGAGACCTTCGACTTGTCATCTCTGATAATCTTTGGCCGGCCAAACCACGATCGCTCTGACGATCTGGAGCTTGGACGAGCATGCTTCTCTTCTTCCTCCCGGATCTTATTTGCCCTGGTAGATGTAGACGTACTGCTCTTTCTCTGCTGTGAGAGCTCTGTATCAGGAGGTGTTGGCGGTCGATCTTTGCTGGTTTGAGCTGCTGCCTCCGTCTTGACCTTCAGACTCTCTCGTGAATTCGATCTCGACTTCTTCTCCTCCCCAATATCAGTAGAATCTGGCGTATATACATTCGGAGCATCCGGCTTGCTGACGTCGACCAAGCTGTAGACAGCCTCCTTGCTGTGTGCCTTGCTCAAGCTCGGGTAGGGGAACGTCTCTCTCGCCATGGCTCCCGGCGCAGACGAGGTTCTCGACAGCTCCGGCAGCACGTCCGCCATCGATCTGCTTGGCTCCGAGCCCGGCTCCTTCTCCTTCTTCCGTCTGTGCGAGGACTTGACGGGCTCTCCCGTCTCCGGATCGATGGGCCTCGACGACTTCGAAGATCGAGACTTGTGAGGTCGATTTGGATCCTTCTCGCGCTTGTCACGGTTGCGACGCTCGCTGGGCTTCTCGTCGCGCTCGACGTCGCGCTCCTTGTGGGACATGGTCGACATCATTCGATGTGCCGTGGCATCTGAATCTGAGGGTGTGGTGGTGATCCCAGGCGCTTAGGCTTGACGCAGGTGTGCTGCAGTCACACTCACACACATCGACCTTCGCGTTGGGGTGTAGGTCCGATGGTGAGCGATGTCGAGCGATGTCGAGCGAGGATGGAGCGAGCAGGAGCGAGCAGAGAAGTAATTGCTTGATGGAGTTGTCGCTGGGTGAGTTGAATGTTGTGTTGTGCAAAGGAGTTGTTGCTGAATGGAATGGGAAATGTCGTTGGAGAGGTACAGACAGGTACAGAGAGGTACAAGTACATAGAGTATGTACTTATGGCACAGCGTTGATTCAGGCAGGCTGACTTGGATCGGGCTTCAGTCATTCCCCTGCCAGGGTCCATCGCAGCGAATCAAGCGGCGGTTTGACGAACTAGGCGGAACTCTTCACCACTCTTCCACCAACTAGGTCCCCAGCCTCTCCTACGACGACGACGAAGATTTTCGTTGCTGCATATTTACGCGTCTAAAGAGCTAGTAAATTCAGTTTCCAGTATGAATCTTCGCATGCGAAAAGTGCAGATTTCCCTCTACAATCGCTATAAGTATATTGTATTATATGGAATTCGAGCTCTCCTGACACTGACATGACAGCCTTTTAAGGTTCGAGGGGGCGGAATCTAAAAGCGGAATCAGAGGAACCGGGGCCCTTGATAGCGGTTAAGCAGGCCTTGGCGCGTGTCTGCCCAACGACCTCTTGGCGCTCCAGCCAGAACTAGAACGTGACCGACAGTTGGACGACACGTGAGGCTGTGATCAAAGGAGCATTTGAAATGTCATTCATTCATTCATTCATTCATTCATTCATTCATTCATCATTCCTTCATCTTTCTAAAACTACAATCGCTGGCTATATATCATTTCCTCGTAATTGGCAGTAGGTGCTTTCACGGATATGCTGTCATCCTCGGTGTCCAAGGCGTATATCCAGCACGGCTCGCCGTCTGTGTTGACGTAGTGCTCGTCTTATCTCTGCAGCCCCACCAGCCGGGAGTCAGACAGGTCGTCGAAGTCGTCGAAGTTGTGGTGGTCCTAGGCACTGAAGTACGGCTGGTGATAGTGGTCGTCGTGGTCGTCTTGTCTAGACACCCAAACCATCCAGGGGTCTTACACGTACTCGTTGTTTTACTCGTCGTTTCCGTCGTAGTAATCGGCCTCGAATAGTTCCCACTGGCCCGGCTCGTCGTTGTCGTCTCATCAAGACATCCCCACCAACCCGGCGTCTTGCACGTCGACGTTCGTGTTTGCGTGATGGACTTACTCCTACTTGTCGCCGAGCTACTCGTCGTGGTGCCCGTGCGGTTGTGGCTCTCGTAGTACTTCCAGTTAAAGCAATCCACACATTCTGGCGTCGCGACACACTCGGGCACAGTCTCATACGGCAAGATCACATTGTCGATCACGCTGCGTAGAGAGTGCGTGCCGATGCTTACACGCCAACCAAGGTCGCCTACGACATCGTAGATACAGCTCACGGCCGTATGGCATGCGACTTCAAAGGCGTAGCCGGCCCAGGAGCACGCAGATGCCGCGCTGTTGCAGGAGCCCATGTACACGGGATCGGCGGTATGGCCGAAGTGAGAGATGCCCGAGAGGCTCCTATTTGCCCCGGGCGGATTTGGGAGGCCGAGGCGAGATGCTGCAAGCGCATGAGGCACAGCCTCGAATGTCACGACTGGAAGACCATATGTCAAGCCCAGAAGGCCGGTCACTGCGCCGCCGAGGGAGTGCCCGACGAGCCAGACTTGGGAGTCGGGATACAAGGCGGTCACGTTGGAGAAGAGACGCTTGGCGGCGGTGTAGTACCGCGACTCTTCGTAGAGGGCCGCGACGAGACAGGTACTGTTGCAGGTGTAGGCGCTTGTTGCGCAGTCGCAGACTTGGCGCCAGGTCCAGACACCCTGCTGGGCACAACAGCAGGAGCCGAAGAGGTTGTCGTTTTCCTTGTCGTTGGTCGTTGTGCCGGTACCGTCCCATACGGCTTATCCATCGTACCAGGCCTCCTGTCTTTCAATCTCTGGATCTGGACCGGCCGACTTTTCGCAATCAAGGAGGAAGCTCGTTGAGTGTGGCCGTCATCAAAGCGGAGACGCATCTGCTGCCTTGGACGGATGTCCTTTCTGCGAAAATAATTGGGTTTGGAGTATGTTCCATGGTGAAATATATGTTTCAGCGTCTGCAGACAAGTCAGGAACTATGGCATTCTCGAAATATATCATCTGGACTGACGAATCTATGGACATTGTCACGCTCTTCCGGTCGTCCAGGTAGCGGCGCTGGAAGCACAGGGAACTGAATGTTGCGGTCATCATTCAGAGGGCCGCGATGCTCTGCAAGAGCGAGAAAGTGGTAGATTGATAATAGTGAAGCTAGCAGAAGGCAAGAAGACAGTCTTATCATGGCTTTTGTGTTATGTCCATATGTCCAAACCAAACTGTGGAGGAAACTCCCAAGGTGTTTACATTTTGGAGGTTCCTGATCACGTTGCAAGGGTCCCAGGGTCACAAGCTAAACGATATGGGGAGATAAGACAAGATGGTGCACCTGCACGTGAATCATGTCTTTGATTCTTCGAACGATGAATTGCCTGAATGCGAACCAGATCACGATCATCAAGAGGAACGGTCAACTTATTCTGATTTATGTTTGTTATTGTTCATTAGTCTCTTGACTATGAGTCGTTTACACATCATATATATCCAAGGTCATCTAAATGTGATGCCTGCCTCCCAGACCCATCGCTGCTCATGTGGCTAGCTCCAACTCCCAAAACACCAACCGGCTATGCCAACGCCAATAATGCAATCCTCATTCCTCATTCATTATCCGTCCATCTCTCCTACGCCTCAATTTGGATCGCCTCGAGCTTTGTGGCTAGCTCCTCAGCCTCCTTCTTACGCTCCAGATCCATGAGGAACTGTGCGTACTTGGAGCGCTTGTTGTGAATACCACACTCGGTCTTGGCCTGTCCCTTCCAACGACCTGCACGCTCATCCTCGCCTTGTGCGACGGGTTGTGTGCTGTGCCAGTCGCCGACGCTCTTGTACCCTTTGTCAAGGAGGGTGTTGTATGGGACGTCGTTGGCCTTGATGTATTCTTGGACCTGAGCGAAGGACCAGTTGAACATTGGGTTCAACTTGACCAACCCTGCATCATCGACTTCGAGCACGCCAATGTCGGAACGCTTATCGCCTTGGGAACGACGACGTCCAGTGAGGACAGCAGCGACGTTTAGCTCGGCGTAGGCACGCTCGGCGGGTTCGACCTTCGCAACCCAATCGTAAAGGTCGTCGTTGGTCTCCCAAAGCTTCTCGCCATACTTGGTCTCGAACTCTTGTGCGGATTCCAGGCCCTCTGGCTTGTAGACATGGAGGTTGATGTTCGCGTACTTGGCCTTGATCCGGTCGACGAGCTCCAGGGTTTCCTCGAAGTGATAGAGGGTATCGAAGAAAATGAGATCAACCGGAGACGATTCTGGATCCTCGGCTTGAAGCTTAGAAAGGATATCGAGCGTGACGAGTCCAGAGAGGCCGAAGGCAGTGGTTTGGTAGAGAGATGGCAGGGTAATTTTCGCCCAGCGGAGGATATCGATGGGCTCCAACTTGGACAGTTGGGCGTTGATGTGCTTTAGTTGGGATTTGGTGAAGGTGATTTGAGGAAGATTGACTCGAGAAGAGGAACCGGATGCGTATCCGGACTCGGCGTCGCTGGTGCTTTCTTTTGAGGAACCCATTTTATGTCGAGGTATGTTGAACTCGAGGTTGAGACTGGGAGAGGGAGTACGTTGAGAGGGCTCTGACGTCGAAAGGATCTCGTTTATAAGAGAAGAGAGAAGAGAGGACAGAGAATATTGGAGTTGTCCGCGGGGTGATTGATCCCTTGAATAGGTGATAGTTGTGACGTCGCAGGGGTTGTTCGATGAATAGGTAGTATGAACTGGGAGATGGCAGAGGAAATAAAGAGAAGGAGGAGAGAAGAGGGAGGAGAGAAGAGATGGGAGAGAAGGCTCGCTCGACACCGGATATAGAGGATCAAGGCAGGATCTCTGGAGAGGAATGCGAGCCGGACGAGGGAATACTTTGCTGCAATACTGACAGCCAGTGCCGTGCTCTTCCAGGGAGCAGAGAGAGACCCCACACGCAGAGAGAGGGAGAAAAGGACGACACACGGCTGTGCCATATTACCAATCCGGATCGATGATGGCCGATGATGGCGTCTTAGAACGCTACTGTTCTTTTTCTCCCGCCATTGACAGGGGCTTTCTGCTGAATTTCCATTTCCATTTCCACATTTCCATCTCTTCCGTCAAATGGCCCACTATACCTATACCTAGGTACCTATAGCTCTTGACAATTGGGCCGTTTCATTCGGAATAGTGTCTCTCTTCAATGAGGCTCTCGGTGTTCTCATATTCATCAGATGTAAACACAACATGTCAACATCACTATTATTATTATTATTATTATTATTATTCTTCTTCCCTCTTCTTCTCCCATTTCCGGCTTTCTGCCCTCTCCCGTCTCCTTGCCACTGCTTGTTCTCGCCCCGGCATGCCAAATCATCTTCCAGCGTCATGAATGGCCGGGTGTTCCATCGAACATGGACGTTGACGTTGACGAGGAAGAGCACGCCATCTCCCTTATGCCCGATTGGGCAAGGCGCAATCTCGCAGGACAATCACGCAATTTCAGGCACAAGATTGACTTCGTCAGGCTGCAAGGAGGAGACAGCCTCCCATTGGCTGAATTGACAATTCAAGCGAAAGACTCGTCTCACGTGAAATGATGCCATCGACAGACGCTGCTCTCCCACGCCCAGAAATGCCAAGCATTACTTTTTTTTTCCTTCGACGGGCGTTGTTGCAGTGAGACAGGGCGTGTCGTTATCATTGATGTCGAAGAGATAATATTTTCACGCTAGACCAATTCAGCTGATTTCCAACAGTCACGTGAAGTATAACAACTCCGTCCACGTGATTTCCATAAAACAAAAACGGCCCGTTCCTCGTTCCTGAAACCATCCCTCGTTTTATGCAAGCTCCCCTGATTAGCCGCCATTCCGCACAACTTTAATGCAAATCTTTTCCACGTGCGCGTGCCTGCACTTCGTCATTGAGGCTCAAACTTCTTGCCCCGCCATTCCTGCCTGCAATCTGCCTCTACACGCCTCTGCTCTCCGTTCACAGTAGCACAGCAAACGGTCGCCTCCTGCGACCTTCACAGACCGCAGCGCCATCATGGCTGAAGCTCCTGCCACCCCGCCGAGCACTCGCTCCCCAAGACCCGTCCTCGACCCCTCCATGCGCGGGCGCAGCTACCTCGAAGAACACGCCCAATATCGCCCCCCACCCCCCGCCGACGGACACCAGGGCATCGACGCCATCGTCGAGTCCCTCGCCCTCGACCTCGACGATGGCGTCGCAAGGCCCTTCGTGCCCTACACCGGCGTGCCGTCCTCTCGCGACGCCTCCCCGCCACACATCGTCGACAGCGGCATCTCCCACAGCCTGACACACACGAACTGCCAGCCGGCGCCGGGCGAGTCGTCGAACCGCGTCGTCGCGACCCTCTTCTACAAGACCAAGAACCGCATCGTCCACCCTGGATCGCCGCCGAGCCGCGCGCCGAGCCCCTCCCGCACCCCCTCGACCGCCATCCCGCCCAAGGGCGCCCCCACGACGAACCCAGAGACCTTCCCGCTCGAGCCGCCGCCGGAGGATGAGAGCGAGCCGCTCGACCACCTCTACGGCTCGTACATCTCGCCGCTCTGCCTCACGGCCTTCCTCGCGCTCCTCTCGTCCCTCCCCCTCCCCAAGGGCCACACCCACATCACCTCCTCGCACCGCTGCCTCTCCGTCCCGCACGCCGGCCACGCCCGCGTCGTCGAGCTGACCTTCTCCCCCGCCCCCGACCCCGCCTACCTGACGCTCGCCGACGTGCGGCGCCACGAGCTCCTGCACCGCTTCGAGCGCGAGTGGAACGTCGACGTCGTGCTGCAGCCGGACACGCCGCTGCGCCGCTACCCGCGCCTCGTCGTCTTCGACATGGACTCGACGCTCATCACGCAGGAGGTCATCGACCTGATCGCGGCGTCCATCGGCGTCGAGGCCGAGGTCTCCGCCATCACCGAGCGCGCCATGCAGGGCGAGCTGGACTTCGAGGCGTCGCTGCGCGCGCGCGCGCGCCTGCTGCGCGGCGTCCCGGCCTCCGTCTTCGACGACCTCAAGCCCGTGCTCGACGTCACCGCCGGCGTGCCGCTGCTGCTCCGCGCCCTGCGCCGCCTCGGCGTCAAGACCGCCGTGCTCTCCGGCGGCTTCGTCCCGCTGACCGCCTACATGGCGCAGCGCCTCGGCATCGACTACGCCTTCGCGAACACGCTGGTGGCGGCCGACGGCGCGCTGACGGGCGAGCTGAGCGGCACCATCGTCGACGCGCGCCGGAAGGCCTTCCACCTCGTCGACATCGCGAGGCAGAACGGCATCGACCTGGCGCAGGTCGTCGCCGTGGGCGATGGCGCCAACGATCTGCTGATGATGGCCGAGGCCGGGCTGGGCGTGGCGTGGAATGCGAAGCCCAGGGTGCAGATGGAGGCGAGCGCGAGGCTGAACGGGGAGACGTTGGCGGATCTGCTGTTCTTGTTTGGGTTTACGGAGGAGGAGGTGGGCGTGCTGACGGCTTAGGGGGGGGGGTTCGCGGGACGGGTTGGAATTGGTGGCTTGGGTGCGCAGGGTTATATATTGGATGGAAGACGGAGAGGGGGTGGTGATGCCACATGCACTTAGATAGGGCGTGGAGCACATAGAATACAGCGAGATTCTACGGCACAGTATCCTTCCCTTCCAGCTCCACGTCACAAAAGCTGCATATCACTTTTGCTCACGAAAAGGCATCCGATGCCCCAAACGCCAGCAAAGGGCGACCAAACATGCTTTTGCTATACTGTCTGCTCGGTATATGCTATACGATACAATGCAATCCCAATCCCAGACTCCCCCCATCGGCCATCCATCTAGCCAAGCAAGCAGGTAAGCAATCCAGCAGGTAAATCGAAGTACACTCCCATCCATCTCCGCAAGTGAGACTATGCTGCATCGGCACCGACATCCATCTCTGGATCCATGATTCTAGGCCCAATTCCAATATCCTGCGCCATTTGTATACACAGCCACTACCCAAGCTACGCCGCTGCAGCAGCATCCTCCTCTTTCTGTTCCTCTACTTCTTCTTTCTGTTCCTCTACTTCCTGTCTCTTTTCCTCTACTTCCTCTTTCTTTTCCTCCACTTCCTCTTTCTTTTCCTCTACTTCTTCTTTCTTCTCCTCTACCTCCTTGACCTCCCCCACACCCTCCCCAGCCTCTCCCCCCTCCCCAACAACCGCACCCTCGCCCATCTCAAGCGCAATCACAGGCCCAAGAACCTCCGCAACCGCCGCCACCGCACCATCACCCTCCGTCCCCTTCTCACCCTCCGCCTCCTGTTCCTCCACTACCCCCTGCGCCGCCACACCCTCATTCAGATGCTCCTCCAGACTCCCCAAAAGGTCCTCGAACTTCTCGTCATCCGCCTCCTGCTCCCCATGCTCGCCCCCCTCCCCAGCCGTCTCCTCCACCGTCAACTTAGGATCGAAGTCCGCCATGTCCGGCAACTCATCATGCCCATGTTGCTCGCCGGCATCAAGCAGCATGTGCTCCTCGTCGTGCTGGAAGCCCGGCGGCGTGTCGGACAGCATACCTTGGAAGTCGGTGGTGCTGACTTCATAGCCCTCCTGCGCGGCGTGCGCCTCGTGCACGTTGTCCGCGGTGTGGGGAAGGATTTCTGGATGGTGCTGGGGCTCGTATTGGTGCTCGTGAGTATCGTGGAAGGACTGTTGGTCCTCCCCAAAATGATCATCGTGTTGTTGATGCTGCTCGAATTGGTGGCCTTCGTCGTGCTGGTGCTGTTGGTGCTCATCTGCATCTCCCTCCTCTTCATCCTCGCCATGATGGACTCCTTCGGAATGGCCAGTGCTGATTGTCGGCGAGTACGACGGTGGCGTAAATGTGCGCTTTAATGGACTCCCACTGGTCGGAGGTCCATGGCTGAGTCTCCGGCTATTAAACGAATTTGAAGGGCTCTCGGGCGGGAAGTCAGTAATCGCAGGTTTGGGTGGAGCGATTTTCGGTTCTGATGGGAGATTGTCCAAGATCATGCGGTCACGGTCGTTGTCTTGCTCATTATCATCGGCTTGACTTCCTTCGCCTTCGCCTTCGCCTTCCTGATCATCATCGTCGGAACCCTCTTCGCCATCATCGCCCTCCTCATCTGACGGCACAATGGAACCATCTCCAATTTCTGTATCCTCGTTTCCATTTGTGGGAGTTGTTGTGGATTCCACCTTGACACCATCCGCACCAACAGCAGCCTCCTGCGTGGGGGCCTCTTGGATCTGTCCATCAACGGGTGCAGCGCCAGGCTCAGCAGGCGCGCTGGCCCGCGGCAAGGGTAACTTCTTCCTTCTGCCTCTCCCAGGTCCTTTAGCTTTCCGTTTAGGGGGCGGAGGTCTACGCTTGATCGGTTGTACTTGTGCAGGGCCATCCGCACCAACTCCTGCGACGGCTGGATCGGTAACGACAGTTTGAGCAATAACCTCTCCCTCCACAGCCTGTCCTTCTGGAACCACGACATCCTCGACGTACGTGTTGCCCTGAGGGTCAATCTTCCGAACGGTCATTTTCGTCATCATCGGTCCCTGCGGCGGTCCATCTTTGATAGGCGCTCCCCTGAGGCCCTTCCTCCTCTTCGCCAGATACTCTATTTCGGGCCCTTCGAGATGCTTGGGCACCAACTTCCACGTCTTGACGGAAAACCCTTCTTCTTTCGGATCAAGATCTTTCTTCTCGGGCTTGTCCGCCAGCGATAAGTCCGTCTCCAAGTCCTCCTCCTCCATCACCGGTCGCTTTTGATATATGCGCCCCGACCGAGCCGCGCGCAACAGATCCTGGCTGTGCTGTGGCATGAGCGGTGCATCCTTTGGCATTCCCCATGGCAGCTCGATGTCCCATTTATCCTTCACTTGTGGGAATCCGTCGTGCGCTGGCGGAGGGGCAACGGTGACGATGTCGCGTCGCCAATTGCGGACTGGGAGACCTTCGAAGATGTCATGATCCACCAACCCTCTGTTTTGCCTCCGCGACTGGTTATTGTTTCGATACTATGGGCCCATGCATGTTAGCGAGGCATTCTCAGACGACTCATTCCACCTCGAGGCATCAACAACGCGCCCCTCTGCTAACTCGCGCATCCTCTCATATCGTAGCGTAAAGGGGGAAAACACACCCCAGGCGCCATAGTTCTCGGAGTTGTCCCCAGAGTATAAACACGGTCTTGTAGCTCAGGCGAAATCGGTATCCTGACAACGAACGACTTCGCGCTTCGATTTCTTGGAGCCTTGAGCTGACGCGCTCCGACAACTGAGTTACAGACGCGTCTGAGTTGGCAAGAGGAGAGTTGTCTGGAGCGCTCGAGGATGAGTGAAGGTCCTGGAGGGGATATTTGTTAGCCATGTCCACGATTAATTTTTCCGCGCTTCAATTGAGAGCAATGGGCTTGGGAGAATGCCATACTCACTGGTGAGGAAGTGCTCGGTGTATTAGCAGTATGCGCTCGTAGGGAAGGAGTCGACGAGCCGATTTACGAAAGTGAGGGCAGTGGCAGTCGTGCGCGACATCCTCGACGTGCAACCTTGACGTCCATTAGACTTCCGTCACGTGCATTTCTCTGCATCGTCGCTAGACCCAATCCAGCCAGCCCAAGTCACGGAGATTCGATAATTCACTTGTCCCAGTCGCCAACTCTAGCAATATCTTTAAGCGCGTGCAATGCAATTTAAATAAACAATCGAGTGGTATAAGATAAGGGCCCTGGCTTGGTTGTTTATAAAAGAAAAATCTAGCCAGTGTTTGGATTTTTTCAGAAAGGAAACTCATGAAAGCACTTCGTGTTCTTTTGGTTTTTGCAGGTCTTGAAATGATGAAATAACAAAATGACACAATGACAAATAAATAAATAACAGTTATTCTAAGCTGAAGTTGAGAACATCATTTATCTTTCTTTTTTAGGCAAGTTTGTTTAAGCTTGTCTGGCTCATTAATCCCAAATTTGCACACTGAATTGCTGCAATCTGGTCTTGGAATTGGACAGCAGCGTTATCGTATACATGGGAGCAGACGGGATGAATCATGATGCAGCGACGGCTCCATCAAGGTGATCAATGTCGTCCATCCCCCCCTAAAGTACATAATATTTACAAGCCGTCTGGGTATTGGCTAAACCTCCATATCGCCCGCAAGAGTCCAACGTCATAAATTTTTCCATGCCGAAATCAATCCCATCTATTGAGCGTTAGCTGGCGTTACAGACAGTACCCCTTTTGCAAGAGGAGCCCGTGGAGAATAGCTCACCCAGTATCCTTTTGCCTCACAATACCGCCATGCTTGCCCTTTTCTTTGCCCTTGGAGCTCGTTAGCACAGCTCGACACGGCGTATATATGTAGCTATGTACGGTGTATATAGATACTGTATATAGGCAGGCTCGAGTGAGGGACTAGAAGGGGGCCATGGACATACCGATCTGCCGCCTTCTACAACCAACCTATCCAATTGGAAGAACTGGCTGACCACTGTCTGTCTCTGCACGGGCAGTCAGCAAGCAAATCGAAGGTCATCCTCATCCAAGGATCAATGGCGATGCAAGAGACCAAGGCGTCGCAGTGCGGGACACACTGTCTCGGACTCCTCATGACGGGCGCACCTTCAACATCTGGAGCTCCTTCAAGCCCTCCTGTATCAGCTCCTGCTGCCGCCTCGCATCGTGCACGTCCTTATTTTCCCGGAAGGCGTCTCTCGTCCTCCTCTTTGCGTATTCTCTAAAGTTGTATGACGCGAACTGCTCGCCCTGCCGTAATAATTGGCGGTACTGTGGTGTCCTGCGGTCAGCCAGGTTCTGCGGCAACATATACGGACATGACGACGGTCGAAACGGCATAATCGGCGGCGCATGCCCCTCCAACTCGCTGCGCAGCTCCTCAGCTCCTCAGTTCTCCAGCTCCCCAGCTCCATATCGCCGTCGCGGGGACGGACTCGAGAAAAATCAGGTCGAAGAAATGCGCTCTGACTTACCAGCGATCTGGCCTGCGCGCCGGCATCGGCCTTGACACGGTGGACGACAGACATGGTGAAGAGAGAGGAATCTGAGAGGCTAGTCGTACCTCAAATTCGGTTGACTTGAGGCTCCTGATGACGATATCAAAATAATAATAATGCGAGGAGTCCAGACTGGGCAGCAAGCGCACGGATACTTCCGGCGGAGTTGCTTGCTATCCGAAGAGTGGCCGGATAAGAAGACTCAGAGGACGAGCACGTGTAGATAAAGAGGACAAGAGGATGAGAATGATATTCTCACGCCTGAGTTACCTTATCCTTATCCTTATTACCTTAGTGCCTTGTTACGTAAGGCACCTGGCAAAAGGAAAGCTGATGGCAGGCATTCTGGATGGTCGTTGTCGTTGTCGTTGTCGTTGTCGTCGTGATTCAGCAGGAGAATGATACAAGATGTGATATATGTAGGAAGATGTACGGAGTATGTATGTACGTCTGGAGTTCTGGTTCTGGGCATCTCTGCACTTTATATGTCGCTTGGCGTGGACCCCCAATTTGTCGTATGATGTTTGTTGTGTGTGTGTGTTCGTCTTCGCCTTCTCAGCCTTCTCAGCCTCGCCTTCAGCCTTGCCTTGACCCTTCAGTGAACCCTTCACCGTCCTTCACCCAAGCAACTCCAAGCAAGACCAAGCAAGACCAAGACAAGTCGTGACGCATGGAAGAAAGCTCACCATCGTCAGCCACTCTGTATCTCGAAGTCGAAGTCGAACTCGAAGTCCTCGGAGCGCCAACAAATACATATGTACATACATACATCAGCAACGTAAACACCAAACAAATGCCATGCTTGCCCCCTGCCGGCATCGAAGACGCTAGCGCCCTCTCCAAAGCGACCTAGAGACCTAGCCAGAGCACGTCATTTCTACAACCGGGGCCGAAGAATTGCCAAGCCCCAGACAAGAGGACTGTCCCCTCGAGTCTTCACGGTCCAACGGTCCAACGGTCCAAAGGGCAAGAATAATTCTCACTTACGGAGTACATACATACATACATCTCCGGATGCTGACTCAAGCTACAGCTACATCTAGGTACATACATCTGGGGTAGGTCGCCCACTTAAAAAATTATTGTTCATTCAATAATTCATATTCCTCATAATCTCCATCTGCATCTCCATCTCCATCTCCATCCTCAGCTACTGCTTTTCTATCCCCTTTCGCGACCTCAAAATCCACTGTAGCAACCAGCCATGGCCAACCCACCTCACGGCGGAGAATTGAAGGATCTGCTCGCGAGAGATGCTCCCAGGCACGCTGAGCTCTCCGCCGAGGCCGAGACGCTTCCTGCCCTCGTCCTGGGCGAGAGACAGCTCTGTGATCTCGAGTTGATCCTCTCTGGAGGCTTCTCTCCCCTCGAAGGTTCGTCGTCATCATCATCATCATCATCATCATCATCACCATGAGAACCTCAATGGCGGGGTTATGGCGGGGTATTGGGAACAATATGGGAACAATATGGGAACAATCATGCTAACCCACCACCTCAGGTTTCATGAACGAGGCCGACTACAATGGGTACGCTACGCCTTGCCCTGCTGCTAACACTACGGCACCAAGCTGATTGATATTATGCAGTGTCGTTGAGAACAACCGTCTCGTCGATGGCAACCTTTTCTCCATGCCAATCACCCTCGATGCTTCCAGCGAGACCATCGCCGACCTCGCCCTTGCCCCAGGCTCAAGAGTCACTCTGCGCGATTTCCGTGACGACCGCAACTTGGCCATCCTGACCATTGACGACATCTACAGGCCAGACAAGTAAGCCGCCACGATGTACCGCTCTCAAGCATATATACTGACTTGGCATCCAGGGCGAAGGAGGCAAAGGAGGTCTTTGGCGGCGACGAGGAGCATCCAGCCATCAGGTACCTCAACAACACCGTTCAGGAGTTCTATATTGGAGGGAAGATCGATGCCATCAACAGACTTGAGCATTACGACTATGTCGCGCTCAGATGTAAGCATGTTGCTCAACGCTAGAAGATGCATACTGACCGTCATCACAGACACCCCAGCGGAGCTGAGACTCCACTTCGACAAGTTGGGCTGGTCCCGCGTTGTCGCCTTCCAGACCAGAAACCCAATGCATCGCGCCCACCGAGAGCTGACCGTCCGTGCCGCTCGTGCCCGCCAGGCCAACGTCCTCATCCACCCAGTCGTCGGCCTCACGAAGCCAGGAGACATTGACCACTTCACGCGTGTCCGTGTCTACCAGGCCCTCCTCCCAAGATACCCCAACGGCATGGCCGTCCTCGGTCTCCTGCCCCTCGCCATGCGCATGGGCGGGCCCCGCGAGGCCATCTGGCACGCCATCATCCGCAAGAACCACGGTGCCACGCACTTCATCGTCGGTCGCGACCACGCCGGCCCCGGAAAGAACAGCAAGGGCGTTGAGTTCTACGGCCCATACGACGCCCAGTACGCCGTCGAGAAGTACCGCGAGGAGCTCGGCATCGAGGTCGTCCCCTTCCAGATGATGACGTACCTCCCCGACTCCGACGAGTACAAGCCCATAGACGAGGTCAAGGCCGGCACCCGCACCCTCGACATCTCCGGCACCGAGCTGCGCTCGCGCCTGCGCAGCGGCCGCGACATCCCCGAGTGGTTCTCCTACCCCGAGGTCGTCAAGGTGCTCCGCGAGTCCCACCCACCGCGCTCCGCCCAGGGCTTCACTGTCTTCCTCACCGGCTACCAGAACTCGGGCAAGGACGCGATCGCGCGCGCCCTGCAGGTGACGCTGAACCAGCAGGGCGGGCGCTCCGTGTCGCTGCTCCTCGGCGAGACGGTGCGCCACGAGCTCTCGTCGGAGCTCGGCTTCAGCCGCGAGGACCGCACGAAGAACATCGCGCGCATCGGGTTCGTGGCGTCGGAGCTGACGAGGTCCGGGGCCGCCGTGATCGCGGCGCCGATCGCGCCGTTCGAGGACGCGCGCCAGCACGCGCGCGAGCTCGTCGAGAAGTACGGCGACTTCTACCTCGTGCACGTCGCGACGAGCCTCGAGTACGCGGAGAGGACGGACAAGCGCGGCATCTACGCCAAGGCGCGCGCGGGCGAGATCAAGGGGTTCACGGGCGTGGACGACCCGTATGAGGTCCCGGCCAAGGCGGATCTGGTGGTGGATGTGGAGAAGACGAATGTGCGCAGCATCGTGCACCAGATTGTGCTGCTGCTCGAGAGCAGGGGACTGCTGGATAGGCTGTAAGCGGGATGAGGATGGGGATGGGGATGAGAAAATTCGGGCATGGCGTTACGTTCTTTTTGGCTGGTTGGACTGAGGGAGGACATAGATAGATAGAGAGGCCGCAGCTTGAAATGAGGTTAGTTGGTGGTGTAGAAAATGAAGGTTCTATACGATCTCCACCGTCTTGTCTCGTCTCGTCTTGATGCACGGGGCTGCGATGATGTGAACGAGGATGGCGTGCCTGCTTCGTCGTGTGGTAATCGAGGACGAAAGGGAAGAGGCTGAGTGAGCAGCTTTGCGTGCGGCTATGGAAGTGAGGGTGAGGGCGAGGGCGAGGAGGTTGTGATGTCAATGCATGTGCAGGCGTTGATCTGATCGGATTGCAGTTTGAACGGTGCTGTAGATGTGGTGGGTGAGGAGGGGAGGGGAGGGGTGAGATGGCGGGCGGTTCACTTGATAGCATGAAGCGAATAAATAGATGCAAAGTCCCTACCTACCTATGTAATCTGTGAGAGGCCATGCCCAAAAATGGCCTATCCATGGCCACCAGCAATCGCTGATAGTGATGATATACTTAGTCCTGATCTGCTGCTCTACGTCCGTCCATCAACATGCCTGGCAGCCATTGGTCCCAGGCTCTGGACAACCACAGTATAATATCAGGTAAGTACAACCTAGTAGTGCATATAAGCAAGCAATCACTAACAACCCCAGCTATGACAATCCATGCCAGCAAGCCAGTCTAATAGTACCCAACTCCGAAACTTCCAATTCCCAATATGATTCTGATGTCGGGGACTTGACAACACCATTGCCATTCCAACGCCCTTTCCCGGGTTGAGGCTGCGGAGCGCGACGATGCTGCGTGGATGGGAGTTGAGGGCGCAGCGGGACCTGGGGCGGAGGTTGCGGCGTTGGAGGGGGTGGCGATGGTGATGGTGATGATGATGCGTGGATGGCCTGTTGGCGCAGATGAGTAGCGAGGAATAACTGTCGGTCGAAGTTGAAAACGCATGCAAGAAGTAAAGAGAGCACGAAGGACTTAACACATGATTAAGACCGCGAGTTCTTTTGAAGTCTAACCTAGCCGTCTATCCATCTACGTCGCACATTCGTAAAATCCCTCTATACATACACCCCCTATTGCGGCGCGGTGAGGTTCCCCCTAACACCGCCCTTCCCTCCAACCTCCCTCGCCGTAATCACCGTCGACAGATCCCCCGCAACATTAATCATGACCTCGACCGCTCCCCCCTTCTTAACACCCTTAATCGCCAGCTCCGCAAGCACCTTGCCGACCTTCCACACCTTCTCCCTGGTCTCCTCCTCCTCCTCCTCGCTCTCCTCCTCAGAATCATCGGAATCCGCATCCGCAACCTTCGCCCCAGTGGACTTCGGCTTCGCCTCCGGCTTCGACACCTTGATGTGCGAGCCGCCCTCGACGACGCGGATCAGCACGTCGCCGCCCGCCTTGGGTGCCGCGATGTGGATGGTGCGACGTGCCGGGACGGCAGTCTCGGCGGCGACGACGGGCACGAAGACGCCGCGGGTCTCGTCGTCGGAGATGGCCAGGACGCCGATGGCGTTGGCGAGGTGCTTGACGGTGGTGACGGCGGCGTGGGTGGACTGCGCGATGTCCTCAGCGTCGTACTCCTGGATGAGGGAGGCCTGCAGGGCGGCGCCGCGGGCGGCGAGCTCGGAGGGGTTGATGGCGGTGGGGGTGGTGGAGGGGGCGAGGATCTCGGTGCGCTCGGGGAAGATGGCGCGGAAGTTGTTGGCGATCTTGGGGGTGTGGGAGGTGCCGCCGGAGAGGATGACTTGGTCGATCTCGAGGACGTCGAGGCCGGCCTTCTTGATGGCCGATTCGACAAGGCGGTTGAAGCCGTCGAAGACCTTGCGGCCGATCGTCTCGTAGCGCAGGCGGTTGATGGTCGAGGCGAAGTCGATGCCCTCGGCGAGGGACTCGACGCTGAAGCTGGCGTTGGTGCCGATGGAGAGGGCCTTCTTGGTGGCCTCAGACTCGAGCTTCAGCTTGGCGAGGGAGCGAGCCTCCTGTCTTGGGTCGGTGGTGTTCCACTTGATGAACTCCTTGGCGAAGTGGTCCATCAGGACCTGGTCCAGATGGCATCCGGCGAACTCGTAGTCGTGCGATGTGGCGAGGATGGTGTAAATGCCACCTCTTGACGCAACGACGGTGACATCTGAGCGGGTTCCTCCAAAGTCGGCAACAACAACGATCTTGTCGGAAACCTTGGCCTCTGGACGGCCATCGTATGCTAATAATGCGGCGATTGGCTCGTTGATCAACTGCAGAACCTCAATTCCGGCATCCTTGGCAGCCTTGACAAGGGCCTCCTTCTGCTTGTCGGTGAAGTTGGTCGGAACGGCGATGACTGCTGAATCGACTTGCTTTCCGGTGAAGTCGGTTGCTGATGAAACGAGACGCTTGATCAGACGGGTAGTGATCTCTTGCACTGTGACGGTGGATGGCTCGCCCTCCTCCTTGTCTTGGATGGTGAAAGCGACTGTGTTCTCGTACTCTTTTGGGTGCGCGGATGCGTGCGAGTGGGTTGGGTCTATCGACTTGAAGCTGCACAATGGGTCAGCATATTGTTATCCGAAAGGCCTGGTTAATTCCTCACTCTTGTCCCAAGAAGTCTCTGAAGTATGCAACGGTGTTGTCCTTGTTGCGGATGAGTTGCGCCTTAGCCTGGCCACCAACGTACTCCTCGCCATCGATATACGAAATGATGGATGGGATTTGACGGTCTGCAAAACGAGTTAGCATTTACCATGGACAATTCTCAGAGATTACTTGCCTCCATCCTCGTTAGCAATAACCTCCGCCTTGTCCTCGACGGTGGTATATGCGATAGAGCTGTTGGAGTTTCCAAAGGAAATACCAATGGCGTGTCTCTCCGGCTGCGCGCCGTTGGCGATGTCTTGTGCAGTCATTTTGGAGTATATGTGTGATTCGGTGGGAGGGGGAGGAAGAATCACTTTTTGGAGAGGACAAGAATCTGGGCCGTGAGACTGGTGGTGGATTGCCTCTTGAAGCTGATCCTGGAGAAATTATTTCCTTAGCGCGGATTTTTCCGTAGCCCAACCACAAGGCTGAGAGTCAAGAGCGGGATGCTACAGAGTACTGAGAATAGTATATCGTCCTCACAACAGCCTGCAAGACTCGACATTGTCAAGTTCCTATGGCAGCCATGACCATGACCTTTGTATTGCCAGGCGATCAACTTGAGCCAGAATTGTTGCCATCTCATCCAACTTTACCCATCAAGCTCGGCCCAGGTCTACGACACATCCCCCCAAACACAATCACTCCAGTCGTCGCGGGGCAGCTATGCACAGACACCAGAAAGAATGCTATATGGGTTGAATATAATGGCGGCCGAGTAAGTTATCTTTTTTTAATGAAGTACAATAGCTAATATATTCATAGTATATCCCTGCCGTCGGAGATCTTGTGATTGCGACAATCCACCATTCATCCGTTGACGTCTACCATGCCAGCATCACCGACTACACCTCATATGCCTCCCTACCACAGCTTTCTTTCGAGGGCGCCACAAAGAAGACTCGCCCACAGCTTGTCCAAGGCTCTTTGGTATACGCGCGCGTGTCGTTGGCAAACAAGCATATGGACCCAGAGCTAGAATGCATGTCTTCGTCAACTGGAAAATCGGATGGTCTGGGGCCACTCACGGGCGGCATGCTCTTCAGCGTATCTCTAGGGATGGCTCGGCGTCTGATGATGCCCAAACCTACCGAGCAGGGCAAGCTTGTTGTCCTGGATGAGTTTGGAGATGCCGGGGTGGCATTTGAGATTGCCGTTGGGAGGAACGGGAAAGTTTGGGTCAACAGCAAGAATGCAAAAACAACATTGGCTGTAGGAAAGGCGATACAGGATACAGATGAGAAAGGCTTGAGCATTGATGAGCAAAAGAAGTTGGTGAAAAAGCTGGCCAGAGGCTTATAGTCCGATCAGTGTCACTTGTGCTTCAGAGGCATGGGAAGAGATTCAGGCGTTAGGAAAGGAGCATGGTGAATACATGGCAATATGAAAGGCGTTCGTCGTTGTCTGTAAATATATCACGAAAGTTAGATATAGTCTTGGAGTTAACTGGCTGACGCTGGTCGCTTGAGGGCTGTCATATCTCCATGTTGGAGGTTGTCCAGCAATGAAAATCTTGCGGATTCACGATTTCGTTGTAGTCAAGAGCTCTGGTCGGTGAATCATTTCGAGCTCAGACTCGGCATTGGACAAATATCAAGCCGAATACCCATGCAGGCAGATTCACACACATTGCCGGTTGTCCGGTAGATGATGTCTCGTGGAGAATTAAACCCCTGACGGACAAGACAGAGAGACGTGTGATAAGCTTCCATATAGTATCAATGTACAAGTTTTCGTGCTGGCCGGAATATCCACGCGCGCACGTCTATGTCTCGTCCCTCATCAACCACATGCCCCTCCCATCATTTCCAAATCTAGTGCTTCTCGGCCGCTGGTGTCGGCTTGACGAAAGTGTTTCTTGGGTCATTCTTGAACTCGTCGGCTAGAGAAGACGTATCAGTATGAATTCCCTGAGCCCGGAGCAGGATAGAGGCTTACTGGCGGCGAGGACACCGGCAAACTTGCTGATGCCGTAGAGGACGACGACGCCTAACAAACTCCTGTCAACACTACAGTCCTTCATAAGATTCCCGCCTGCAGCTGATCTGCCCCATGTCATCTCGGAATCGGCGTCTTACCGGCGACGTAGAATGGAGCCATTGGGGCGGCTATTGAAATCGAAGTCAGTACTTGCATTGCCGACGCAGGCAGGCGCAGCGGGCGCATGGGGATCAATTGACTTACCAACGGGGGCCGGGAACTTCTTGAAACCGAGGAAGGACATGGTGACTGTGTGTGTCTGTGGATCGGAGGGGTGGTGGAGCGATTGATGGGGGAGCTTTTTGATGATGCAGAGCTGGTCTCGCAGCTCTCGGATGCGGTTCGAAAGTTGAGATTTGCACGTGACGAGTGTCGGCTCAGGCTAAGCCGCATGCGAGATCGCGTAAATGGGTTGGCCGATTCCATTCCAAGGTGTGTGTCTTGGCAAGACATAGGTACATATTGTATGTATATACATACATAAGGTACCTAGTAGCCGAGTGCAGCTGAGGACGTGGCCGTGACCGTGACCGTCACCTTGATATTTCGCGGGGTAAGTACCACCACCACGCACCACGCATAGCCATCAGCCACTGTCTTCCTTGTCTCCGTGTCTATCCCAGCTTCACCTGCTTCATACTGCTTCATACATGTGAATCCATCTTCAGTCTTCACCACTCTCTCTCCAACTCTTCCCAACTTGCGAATCCTCCTCTATTGCCAGTCTTTCTTCTTTGCCTTGATACATATACCCTTCCTTCCCTTGAAGAAGCTGTTTCATCTGCATCTGCCACAAGCAGTTGTGCATACATACAGCTCCATCATCAAGCTCAAGAGCAGCTGCTGCAAACACGCGCAGTCTGTCTCCAGAAGCAGTGTCTCTTTACCTTCCTTCATCCATCCTCCAGCATCCTCTTCTGTATGATGTTTACCCTTCGTGTTGCCGCCCGGAGCTCAGGCTCTGTGCCAGCATCAGCAGCTCGAACTGCCTCTCGCGCCTTCACAAGCACAACAGTCCGCTCCAGGACACCAGCGTTGGCCGACATCACACCAGCGGGCGTCGATTCATTCAACTCCAGACAGAGAGAATTCCGTACGAAGCTGGCCGAACAGTCAAAGCCCAAAGTCGAACCAAGTCAGTCTGCTAAGGGCGCATCTGCCGCCGGCGTTCTCTCAACCCCGTCTCTCAAGTCTTTCAATTTCTCTTCTAGAGCTCCCACTGCTCCACCTGTGAGCAATGCGAGCGTGATTTCTGACGTTTTGGGACTAGGTTCGCTAAGCACAGCTACAGAACCCCTCGATCCCGATGACGAGAAACGCAAGGGCAAGCTGTCTTCGCTGATCTACGGCACGAAAGAGGGTCGCGAGATGGATCAAGAGATCGAGCAGTCTTTCTCGCAGGTTCTGGCTCGAGGAAAATACGTCCATTCGATTGTCTTCCATCAGGTCAAGCCTGACAAGGTTGATGAATACGTTGAGCTGGTTGGCAAGTGGTATCCAAAGATGGCAAGCCAGCCCGAGAACAAGGTACACCTAGTGGGCAGCTGGCGCACCGAAGTTGGTGATAGCGATACATTCGGTAGGTCTATGACTGGAACTCCTGATATCTATATCATTGCCTAACATGTTCTAGTCCACATTTGGGAATATCAAAAATATGACGGCTACCATCAATCGCTGAACTCCATCTCCCAACATCCTGAGTTCCCCGAATTCGACAAGCATCTCAAGAAGCTTATCTTCTCCAAGAAAGTCTCCCTGATGCAAGAATTCTCCTTCTGGCCCACCACACCACCTCGTCAACTCGGCGGCCTCTTCGAGCTTCGCTCATACACTCTCCACCCTGGCAACCTGCTGGAATGGGAGACACACTGGCGCAAGGGTCTCAAGGCACGCAGAGAGGTCATGGAGGGCGTCGGTGCCTGGTTCGTGCAGATTGGGGACTTGAATACGGTGCATCATCTGTGGCAGTTTGCTGATTTGGAGGAGCGGAAGTTGAGGAGAGAGAAGAGCTGGGGAGTTGAAGGCTGGGGCAACACGGTGCATAAGACTGTGCCGTTGATCCAGACGATGCAGTCCCGCATTTTGATCCCAATGCCGTGGAGTCCTGTTGCCTAAGGTTCTGATACCAATTCTGAGTACAGCTGAAGGCTGATCATGGTACGATCAGCAACTTAGGTACCACTGGCTCTGGCAGCTATGGGATCATGCTCTGGCATAGATCCATGTAAACCTGTGCCCAGAGTTCGCCGAGTTCGTCTGCAAAGCCACGCTATTGGAAGACAACCAACTTTTCATTTCCGTCTAAGTGTACACAATTTGGGAGGGAATGGAGGCATACGGATAATATGAAGACGAGATAATAAATCTCAAGTCATAAAACATCAGGAATCAGAATGCAACGTCAGTGCTTCACCAATAACTCAGAAAATGTCTGAATAAAAGCATTCCGTATTTTAATCACTATCACAGCCGGCAAGCCACATGCCCTGCCCTGCCATGCCATGCCATGCAAATCCCCACAAAGCAATTCCCACCAGCAAGCCTAACGCCTTTCCACTCCCATCTCAATCTCCTCACGCTCCATCCCCGTTAACCTGGCTCGGCTCCCCCTTCCCCTCCCCCTCGCCCACCAAACTCCAATCCCTCACGGCGCCCTTCCAATCCGCGACCCTCCCATCCCTAATCCTGACCACGACGACCCTGACCTCCTCGCCCTCGATGAAGCAGCCCCTGCCGCCATCCTGCTCCTGCTCCTGCTCCTGGCCGAGGCTGAACGTATTGTTCTCGAGGTGGCGGTCGCGCAGGTAGCGCTCCTCTGGGGAGCCATGGGGCACGAGGCGCGCCTCGCCGTTGATGGTGGCGCTGATGCTCGACAGGGCGGAGGTGTTCAGGTTCGCGAGGAGGGTGGCGAGGGAGGAGCGGGCGGAGGGGGCGGGGGCGGGGGCGTCAGGGGGCGCGGCGGCGGCGGAGGAGGAGGAGGGGGGCGGGCGGGGGGCGAC
>Ga0123337_10001188_pt1 | contig 35189 bp, 33 predicted proteins | sample frozenSSSSmetaG_FD_89792 | JGI IMG/M metagenome (GOLD analysis project Ga0123337, IMG submission 89792) | Glacier valley bacterial and archeal communities from Borup Fiord, Nunavut, Canada, to study Microbial Dark Matter (Phase II) -... | ecosystem: Environmental > Aquatic > Freshwater > Ice >...
AGTACATAATTGATACGCACCACCACCAGCTAATTGGTTATAGTTTACGGTCCAAGTATTTGTATTAGAATTATAAGGAGTTACAGTTGCGGATGCTGGAGTAGTCTGATTACATCCAGTAGCATTATATGAAAGACTTACTGTTGCTTGTTGGATGGTAACTGTAGAATTGCAAGTTCCTTTAATCGTTATTACTTGACCAAGTAATGGTACTACACTAGCACTTGATGCAGCATATGCTTGTGATGATCCTGCTCCCACGCTTCCGTAACAACTTTCTAGAGCAGCTTTTATTGATGTCATATCGCGTTCTCTTACATTGTCTCGACCAGCACGTTGTGCAATTGTGATACCAGCGACGGCAGCGGCAATAAGTATACCGATAATTGCGATTACAACTATAAGTTCGATAAGGGTAAACCCAGACTTGTTTACCAATCGACTAATTTTGTGTACTTTTAACATATTATTTTTAATAAATAAATAAATTTATACTGATTAACTTAATGAATTTTTTTTTACATGTCAATAGGCATAATTTAATATCTTAACCACCCAGTGTATAAATAGGTAAATAAACGGCAAGTGCAATCAACAAAATAACACCACCCATAAGTAAAAGTATTATTGGCTCTAATATTTTCGTTAAATTATTTGTTACCTGTGAAACTTCTTTTTCATAATAATCCGCTAATTTTGATAAAGTAGAATCAGTCTGTCCCGTTTGTTCACCTATCGCGAGCATCTGAAAAACGATAGGAGTAAACGGAGAATCTTTACTTATTGATTGTGAAAGAATGACTCCCTTTTCTAATCTTCTTGCGGCGGCGGCCACCTCGTCTGCAAAAAGCTGATTTTCCATTGATTCCGCGATCAGATTCATGGATCGTACTATTGGGACACCACTACGTAAAAGCATTGCTAGACCACGGGCAAATTCCGCTATTTGACTGAGTCGAGTTAAATTTCCAAAAATTGGCACCTTGAGTTTAAATTTGTCTACTATTACTCTGCCTCCAGGAGTTTTGCTGTAATATTTATAACCGATAAAAGAAACCACCATTAATACTAAAATAAGCCACCAATATACTACCAAGAAATCACTCAAACTAATCATGGCTTGAGTTAAGAATGGTAATTGTTTTCCTGTACTTTTCCCATCAGCGCTAAAATTTTCAAATAAACTTTTTATTGACGGAATCATCACGATCATCAAAAGAGCAACTACGCCGATTACTACTACTAAAATTACGCCGGGATAAATCAAAGCGCCTTTCACTTTCCCTGAGAACTCTTGTTTTTTTTCATAGTCATAGGAAACTCTATCCAAAATTTCGGCTAAGTTACCACTCTCTTCCCCAGCTTTTATAAGATTAATAATAACTTTATCAAAAACTTTATCCTGTCTCTCAAATGCTTCGGAAAGCGAAGTTCCTTCTTGTACTTCTTTTCCAATTTTTGTAATAACTTTTTTGAATTGAGCGTTTTTCACTTGCGTAGAAAGAGTCTCTAACGCTTGATTGATTGGTAAACCAGCTTGAATCATATAAGCAAGTTGTCGCAAAAAAATAGTTTTTTCTTTTTGAGGTACACCACCAATATTTATATTTAAAGATCCGGGTGAATTAAAAAGATTTTTTTGTTCTATAGATAAGACTTGATAGCCTTGATTTTGCAAAAATGTGGCAACCTCTTTTTTGCTCTTTGCGTCAAATTCACCTTTCGTGACTTTTTCGTCTTTTACTATTTTGTATATATATTGTGCCACTTTAATCAATTAAAAATTAAGAATGTAGAATCAAGAATTGGAACACTCGCATCCGTGAGAGATTGCCACGTCATTATCACTTTTCGCAATGACAGCTTAATTTGAGGTCAACCACTAAAACGTCTTATTTAGCTTCAATAATTTTAATATATCCTCCGGTCTCAGACTGTAGCTTTGAGCTTCTTCCACTGTGATTATTCCTCTTCGTACCATATTCACTAAACTTTGTTCTAGAGTTAACATTCCCATTTCCAGGCTTGTCGCGATAACATTATCGATTTGATAACTCTTTCCTTCTCGTATTAGATTCCTCACAGCAGAATTTGCGATTAAAATTTCTACAGCTGCTTTACGACCACCACTTCTTAAATTTAATAATTTTTGAGAAACAACAGCTTGTAAAACATTTGCTAGCTGTACACGGATTTGATTTTGTTGGTGCGGAGGAAATACATCAATGATTCGATCTACTGTTTGAGATGCACTATTCGTATGCAACGTAGCAAAAACCAAGTGACCAGTTTCTGCAATTGTTAAAGCGGCGGAAATCGTTTCGTAATCTCTCATTTCTCCAATTAATACTACTTCAGGATCTTGCCGAAGTGCACTTTTTAGCGCACTCATCCAATCTTTTGTGTCGTGATCTATTTCTCTTTGTGAAATAAAAGATTTTTTTGCAGTGTAAATATATTCAATCGGATCTTCAATTGTAATGATATGACGATTTTGTGTTTGATTTATTTTTTCAATAATTGCAGCAAGAGTTGTGGTCTTCCCGCTTCCCGTCGGTCCAGTTAACAAAACAAATCCTTGAGTCAGATCGGCTAGGTAAGACATGTTTTTTGGCATATCGAGCTCTTCCAATGTTCTTATCTTTGTTGGAATTAATCGGAATGCGCCAGCAATATTTCCTCTTTCATAAAAAGCATTTACACGAAAACGCGCTATGTTTCCTAGACTGAATCCGTAATCGGTTTCATATTCTTTCTCAATCTTTTTTACATTTGAATCATTCATCGTCTGGAAAACTAATTGACGAGATTGCTCTGCTGTGAGTGGTTTATCTCCGATGCTGCACAAAATACCATCGATACGAATGAATGGCGGGTATCCGGTTGCGATATGTAGATCAGAAGCATCTTTTTCGATGACTAAGTTGAGCAGATTTTGTATCGCGGATAGATCGACTGCAGGTAGGATGACAGATTGTGATGAAATTACAGAAGTGGCCATTTACTTGCGCAGTTAGATTTATTTTCGAATTAATTTTTTACAAAAACTCTATATCAATATTTCACATTATGATGAATAAATCAATTTAATTACATTTTTTACAAAATAACTCTCAATACTTCCTCAATGGTTGTTAACCCTTCTAAAGCTTTTAAATATCCATCTTGGATCATGGTTATCATTCCTTCGGCTTTGGCTTGTTTTTCTATTTCGGACGATGCTTGGTGTTGCATGATTAATTTAGCTATTGCATCGGTGAGAGGCATGACTTCGAAAATACCCATACGTGAAACATAACCAGTATCGCCACATTTATCACATCCTCGTCCACGAAATAAGTGTAATGTTTTATCTGAATATTTTTTTCTTTCTACATAAGTCTCGAGATTAAATTCTTTAATATCGGATAGAACTTGTTTGATATTTAGCATTACTTCTAGAGATGCGGAATATTCTTCGATACAGTCGGTGCAGACTTTTCTGACCAAGCGCTGACTCAATGCAATCCGCACAGTAGAACTAATCAGATATGGTTCGATTCCCATATCCAGAAGACGTGGCAGAGCACCAGCGGCTCCATTCGTGTGAATAGTCGATAAAACTAAATGACCTGTCAGAGCGGCTTGAGTCGCAAGACGTGCGGTTTCTTCATCACGAATTTCACCGACCATAATTACGTTGGGATCTTGGCGCAAAAAAGATCTCAAACCAGATGAAAAAGTCAGTCCTGCTTCGGCATTTATTTGTACTTGATTCACACCATCGATTTTTATTTCGACAGGATCTTCGAGAGTGACGATATTCACTGTTGGGGAATTCAATTTATTAATAGCGGCTGATAGAGTGACAGTTTTACCACTACCAGTCGGTCCAGTAACTAATATGATTCCAGTAGTTTGAGATAAAGCCGCAGTGAAATTTACAAAAGCTTTCCCTCTCATCCCGAGATCATTTACATCGATTACTCCGTTAGTTTTGGTCAAAAGACGAATTACAACTTTTTCTCCATAAACTGTTGGTAAAGTTGAGACACGAAGATCAACCTCATTTGTTCCAGATCGGATTTGAAAACGTCCATCTTGTGGCACTCTTCTCTCATCTATTTTCAGCTGAGCTAAAATTTTGATTCTCGAAGTTAACGAAGGTGCAAGTGGAAGTGGAATTTGTAATTTCTCACTCAAAATTCCATTAATTCGCATTCTGACTCGTAATTTGTCTTTTCCTGGTTCAATATGAATATCAGAAGCCTTTAATTTCACTGCTGTATCAAGAATCAAATTCACGATCTTTGCGACGGGAGCATTTTGCATATACAAATCATTCAGATCCGCATCTTCATCTGTGGTGATATCCACGATCTCAGTATCAGCCACAGCCTGACTGACCATCGTATTTACATTTGTATCTAGCTGCTCGTTGAATCGATTATCCAGAATATAATTAACCTGATTTTTCGTAGTAATATATGTCGAGATTTTTTTTCCTATTTTTTGTTCCAAAAATCTAATAGCCTGAATGTCTAAAGGATTACTCATTGCAACTTTTACATTATTTGCGTCTACGTCGAATGGTACTAAAAGATAATTTCTCAAAGTATCTAATGGTAAAAGATTTAACGATTCTCTAGAAATATCGAGTTTCATCAAATCTATAAAAGGTACGCCGTACATGATGGATCTAGCTTTCGCGATCGACGCCTCATCGACTACGTTTTTTTGAATCAAGACATCTTCTACAGATTTTCTCGAGTTAGCAGCTTCGAATTTTATCTGATTTAATTGTTCCTTTGTTATGAGGTTTTCATTGTATAATATGTCAGCAACTGTTTGAGGACCAATCATTTCTTTTTTGGGCAGAAATATATATTTTTATTATTTAGTATCTACATCAGTATGTCAAACTTGATTACACAAGAAAAATCTTTTTATCAGCCTATAATTCTGTTGGTGAATAATTCTGAAAGAATATTTTTTACGCACGAAATTTTAAAAATTAATGATATCGATTTTTCTCAGGCTGATATTACATATCTTGAGCCTGAAGAAACTCAATCAGTCTCTATTGATCAAATTCGTGAGATGATTTGGTCTCTATCCAAAAAAGATATCCAAAATAAAATTCGTGTCTTTGTCATTACAGAAGTTGAGAAATTAAAGGATGTCGCGCAAAATTCTTTGTTAAAAATATTGGAAGAACCTCCGGTTAATGTTTTGATTATTCTTGCGACTAATTCGATCGATCATATTTTGCAGACTGTTCTCTCACGGTCCAAAGTGATAAATTATAAAGAGAATATTTCTTCACCCGAAATATCGGAAGGAAAATTGCTAGACTTTCTTGAAAAAGAAACCAAAATTAACCCAGTCGAAATTTTTTCCGTAGGTAAAAATTACGATAAAAATAAAGTCACAGATGCAGTCCTAGTCAAGAAATTGAATGGAATAGTAGATCAAAAAAAGATCATCAGGCTTATATTGTTTAGAATGTGGAGAGAATAGTAGCAAGATCAGCTACATACGAGAGCTGGGGGTATACGAGTCCTTACCTAGCATAGTATAATTGACCACATTGCAAAAAGTGAACGATCCTGAACTCAATACTTCATGCTGATTTTATAAGATTTTTCATTTGATTTTGCTCAAAAAGTTTAAATAGCTTGATTCTAGAAAAATCATATCCACATTCACGAATTCAATTTTAAACTAAAATACAAATTTACATACAATAAATAAAAGTAACATTTCTCGTAACATGATTATATATAATGATAAAAAATTAAAAATATTGCAGTGCACTAATCCTGTTCTGCGTGAAAAATCTGATGACGTAAAAGAGTTCGACAAGACTCTTTCAGATTTTGCCAAGAGTCTAAACAAGATGATGAAAGATCCGCTCAACGACGGAGTTGAGACAGTTGGAATCTCAGCGGTGCAAGTCGGATATAAAATAAAATTATGCATTTGCAAGAATCCAAGATCTGGTAAAAGTATTGCCATGGTCAATCCAGAGGTCACCGACACTTCTACCGAACAGTCAGAAGAGCTAGAAGGATGTATCTCCGTCGGTACTGGCGCGAATCAGCTTTTTGCCTATGTTCCCCGCCCTATGCGCGCTAAAGTTAAATATTTCGATCTGAAAGGAAATGAAAATATTTCCGAATATGGTGGTCAGATGTCACACATTGTTCAACATGAAATAGATCATATGAATGGAGTTCTTTTTATTGATTATATTTCTGATCCTCACGATATTATGACGCTGGATGAAATTAACGAGAAGTCGAATCGTAAAAATATACATCTGGAGGCGATTTAGATTGTCATCTTGAGTGAATGCGAAAGGATCTCTTGTCCGCTTCTACTTCTCTTGTTCTCATTGCGAGGAGTTGTAAAACGACGTAGCAATCTCGCTTGTGGCCGTATGGCTACGCGAATGCGAGCTTCCTGTCTCTCTGGTCTAGGGTCAAATTAAATCTTATTAGATAGTATTTTCTTTAGTTACTTTCCTCTTGAAAGAGTAACTCCCTAACGGGACTAAATACAAAAGTTCAAGAATACCGAAAGAATCGCTATTACTAATCCAAAGACGCGATTCATCAGGATTCATTTATTCGTTCGAGTAAAAATCTTAACAAGTTCCAATATAATAGATTATTAATAATACTGGTCAATCACTCTAATTTTAAGGATTGGTTCAGGACAAGTGATTGATAAGATTTTCGGAGATGGAAATTATTTAATTAAACGTTGGGTCTTTGCCATTATCTGTTATCAGCGTTATTGTGCTGGTGCTTACATCCACAGATAAAATTTCACCATATTTGGGGCGGACTGTATTAAATATTACTCTATTATCATAAATGCTACTTTCTAGCTCCGGCAAAGTATATCTTTCGAATACAATATTTTTATCATCGGATGAAAATCTAGGGAGACCTATGCTGTAATTTTTATCAAAATATAATGTTTTTGTTTCTTTCGTTGTTAGATTGTTGACTACAACACCATATAGATCAAAGTCGTGATAACTCCCTTCTCTGGAAGCATAGGCAATCTTGTCGCTAATATTTGCAAAGCTGGCATCGATTGCATAATTTTGAGTATCAGAAAGTATTACAGTTTGTCTATCGTTGCCAACGTATGCTACATATTGAAATTCTGGTGTCAGAGGATCGCTATCGGTGATAGCCAATTTATCTTGTGAGGCATTGAAACCATTTATCGAAATATATTTTCCTAGAATCACAGGTTCTCCACCGCTCAGTGATGCGTAAGAGTAGTTTTGGCTCTCATCGCGATACATTAGATTTAAAAAGTCTGGTGTAAAAAGCATAGTATCAGTGTTCAAAATCTTATTTTTCGGTAAAAATTCAGTAAACTCAGTAGTAGAAAAATCATAGAGATAAATTTTGTTATCTGAGACGAAGCTAATATTCTCACCATTCTCTAGAATACCTTTAGCTAATATTGCAATATAATTTTTTCCAAAGATCAACTTGTCGAACTTTATCTTCGTATCTTTTTTGTCAAAAAGATTATTCGGGATTTTAATCTCCTTTTCTACATTATTTTTCAAATCTTTAATAAATAGTTTCCCTGAAATCGAGTTTGTTTCTTTTGTCGTATAGGCAATAGTATTTCCATCCTGCGAAAAGCTATATAGAGAAATTGGTCTATTTACCAATACGTTTTTTGTCTTTGTTTTCAAAGTATATTCCACAAGGAAATCTTCTTGATCTTTCTCTGCAGAGATAAAATAAATTTTACTTTGCCTGGTTTGAAAATTGATACTAAATTCTTGAGTCATCAGATTTCCTTCACTGTCTTTAGCGTTTTTTATGTTTAGGGAATATTGTTGATCATATTCGAGCTTACTTTTTGGTGTAAATGTCATATTTTTCCCTGACCATGCGAAATTTCCATCGATTTTCGGCGAAAGAAAGAAATTATTTTCAACGGATTGAGTATCCATGATTCTATTAAAATTAAGCGTGATCTGAGTTTTTAACGGCACTATATTATTATCTAGCCCAGCAACAATATAATTTGTTATTCTCGGTGTAGATTTTTGTCCCAGGATTAGTATCAATCCTGTTAATAACATCGAAATAATCAAAACGGTGATTATTATTTTGTTAAATATTTTTTCTTTATACATTTTAATAAAGGTATGGATTTGATGGTTTGACTTCAGACTTTACTTCACTTGGCAGGATTACGATTGTGTCTTTCCCGTCTATCTTTTTTACTCCAAATTCACCATCAACTTTTATCCAATCTCCTTCGGAAAATTTAATATTGCCATCGATGACGACATTGATTCCAATCGGACGAGCATCAATGCTACAGCAAGTAATCAGATATCTACCGACGATAAAATATCCCGAAGGAGTATTCGGATCTATGTGATAAAAACCAGTTACAGAAAGCTTTTTGCCAACGTACTCACTTGGTTCAGGATTTACAGAAAAAGTTTTTAGCCACGTCGCAATGTCAAAGTTACGAGTATCCTGACCAAATGCTGAAAAAAGATTTATGGTATCGCCAGAATTTGTTATCCCGAGCGAATTTGTTTCTAGTCCTCTTCTTAACGCAGTGTTTGAAGTCAGTGGCGTCGGAGTTAAAAGAAATCCTAATACGCATATTATTAACGTCGGAAAAAGAATTCGGATAGCTGTTTTTACACTACTCACATTATAAAAAAACAATCCATAAATATTTACTCCAATCAATATTATTCCCATTAACAAAGCAAAAAATATGTAATTAGGATGAATATAAAATGTGATTTTATTGGCTAAAAATAAAAAAACTAAATATCCACCAACTAAGATTCCACTCAGCGAGATTGATTTTCGTAGAAAAATATTTAATTTTTTATTTTGTGCTTTTATCATTAGAAAATATAAAAATTTAAAATAAGCCCACTAATAAAGGTCAGAATCGATACGATTAAAATTAACAATATTAAAGTTTTTTTCGTAAAAATATTTGCCAGCATACTGAGACTTTTGATATCTATCATCGGACCGAAAACTAGGAATGCGACTATCGATCCGGATGTAAATCTTGTGGAATAGCTTAATGCTACGAAGGCATCGACATTGGAACAAATAGAAATAACAAATGCGATAATCATCATTGTTAAAATAGATAATATCGGGTTTTGACCTAGTGTTTTTAAAATATCTAATGGCGTGAAACTTTGCAAAGCCGATGCGATTAGCGATCCGATCACGAGGCTGACGAGCATCATGCCAAAATCGTCCATAAAATTTGAGGCAAATATTTTTCCCGATTTTTTCACATTTCTTGGTGCACACGCTATTTCATCTAGGAAGCTAGGTTTTAAAAGCTCGGCATCATTTTTTTTGTAAGAAAATAAAATTCCTACGCTAACCGCAATTAAATATGTTAATAAGAATCTGAAAAAAATGATTTCCGGTGTTGCGCGAAACGCAGTATAAGTAGATAAAAATACGATAGGATTGAATGCTGGTGCCGCAAGAATAAATGTAATCACGTGAGAAGATTTTAATCCTTTGACGAAAAGTCTTTTTGCCACAGGTATATTTCCGCATTCGCAAACGGGAAAAATTACGCCAAGAAACGGCATAATAGCATGTGATAAAAATCTATTTCGTGGCAATAATCGATAAATCCATTTTTCGCTAATAAAGAAATTTATCACTCCAGCAGCCAAACTTCCCAAGATTACAAATGGTACAGCCTCGACGACAATACCGAGAAATATCGTAATAAAGTCTTGAATTTGTGGTGGAATGGAGGGGTTAAACAAGGCTTTTATATAAAAAAATAATTTTAACTCAAAATTATATCAGATTAATCCTCTACATTATTGTTTATGCCAAAGTGATTTGATACAATAAACGGCAATTTGCAGTTGATTATTGACAATATTGTTGAATTCTTAATTGCCAATTGTAAACTGATTTATCGGGCCCATAGCTCAGTCGGTAGAGCAGCTGCCTTTTAAGCAGCGTGTCACAGGTTCGAGTCCTGTTGGGCTCAGATTCAATTAAAAATGAAGAATTAAGGATTAAGAATTATTAGAAAAAATCTATAATACTTTTTCTTCAATTCTTCATTTTTATTATCTGATGAGTTTAGATGTCGAGTATTAGTAGTTTGATGTTGGTGTAGCTTCCGTTACTTATTACTTTCCCGTGGGCCCGTAGCTCAGTCGGTAGAGCAATCGCCTCTTAAGCGATTTGTCACAGGTTCGAGTCCTGTCGGGCTCATTCGACTACGTTAAAACTTCGTCGAAATGAGATGTTTTCCAATTGTTAATTGATCTATGGCCCCGTCGTCTAGTGGTTTAGGACATCTGGTTCTCATCCAGAAAATCGCAGGTTCGAGTCCTGTCGGGGTCATTCGACTATGCTCTGTTGAGCTTCGTCGAAACAGGTTCGGATTAAGCATTGGCAAGTTATGTTAAAACTGATTCGAGTTTATTATCTTAAATAATATTTAAGTTTAATATGAAAAATAAAGGATATTATTGTTATATTCTTTATAGTTTTTCTATTAACCATACATATGTTGGTTATACAACAGATCTTAAAAAAAGATTGCTTGAACACAAAAGTAATCCTACAAGAACTACTACGAGAGCTAATGATTACAAATTAGTGTGGTATGCAGTATTCCCCACAAAAAAAAGCAATTTTATTTGAGCGTTATCTAAAATCTGGAAGTGGTAGGGCGTTTTCCAAAAAAACATTTACTTGGTGAGTTAATCTCGCTGAAGCGTTAGCGCAAGCGGAAGTCCCGCCGGGGTCATTTGACTATGCTCTGTTGAGCTTCGTCGAAACATATTTAGAAATCAAATTTTTCATCCGTGGTATAATATCCTCTAGCGTTCTAATAAAATTATGACTAGCGAATCTTTATCTCCATACAATCCTCAGACAGCTTTTTTAAAAGATGTTTTTAATCCGAATACTAAGATTAAAGTTCACGAGGAAGTCTTTATTAGGACTTTTCCTGAAACATTACAAAAAATGATGAATGAAGGATTGTTTCCATGACTCCATCTTGAAAACCTTTCTAAACCAGAAGAATCGATATTAGAACATGCGAAAATTATATCTGGTTTATTTGATCTTTTTTTAGAATCAAAAATAAAACAACAAACAAAAAATTCTGACGCTGTGGAGCGAAGTAAACAGATTTTATTATTAAGATATGGTTTAAATATTGAGTTTTATCCTATTCTTAGTTATACGAAGCCGCTTTCAGCTAGAGATGTGGCGGAAGAAATATCAAAAATAGATGATTTAAAGAATATTACAGGAACAAGCGTGTCAAAAATATTGTCGAATTCTCTTTAGGGAATTTACAATTCTGTTTTAGATAAAGTTAATGGAAAAGAATCATCAAAACTTCGTATTTAATTGTATTAAAGTTTAATCTCATCTATTATCTCCGCTACCTTGCAAAGTATTATTTTCCATTCGAGCCATCAATTTATCTATATTTCCCTTTGCGACTTCGCTTAGATTTAGGCCTAATTCAGTAGTGATTTGAGATAAATACCAAAGTACATCGCCAAGTTCTTTTTTAATAGAATCTTTATCTTCATCGGAAATCACGCCTTTTTTATCTCGGAAAATTTTTTTAATTTTATCTACTACTTCACCCGTTTCCCCAGCTAGACCTAACGTCGGATAGATAATTTTATCGCCGATTTCGGGATAGATCGCGGTTTTGCGAGAGTCTTTTTGATATTGGTCAAGTGAATAATCCATAGTGGTTTTTTTATTTATGGGGAGAGTTTAACATATGTCCTTACTTGACTCAGGATAAATATATTTAAAGAAAGTTTTTGTTATATAATTTCTAAATTTTATTTAATCTTATCATTATGAAAGATCTAAATTACAACGGTCAAGAAGGACTTTTAAAACAAGTATTTTTTCCAAAAGGTAGTCCTGGTAATGAAAGTTCATACGAATTTCATAGGGAACTTAGGAATATTATATTAATCTCAAAGCTAAAAATACCAGAGTTATCCAAATTAGATATACACAATTTTACTGATCAAAAAAAAGAACGCAGGAGTACGCTGCATTGATAGAAATCCTTTTCACAATATTTTTGGACTCCCGTAATAATGATGATAAGCTTAAATCTGCGCAGAGGAATATTGGAGTCATGAGTCTTAAGTTCGGAATAGATAAAGACAATTTACCGGTAGCAGATACGTGGGCACCGTTAAGTGATATAGCTCTTGCACGTCTAGTCCCATCAAAGGATGGTAAAAAATCAAGTATTACTCAATCTAGTGCTAGACACATAATCACAAATACAGGACTTGATATTAGAAACATTATGACAAACAGATGGGGACCGGTCTTCAAAAAATAATATTTTAAAAGATTCAATTAGAGACGCATAATTATGCGTCTCTAATTGTTTAAATTTTTACATTCCTAAATTATTCTTATATTGCCGCTTGCAGCGATTGCAATGTTTTTGTTAGCTCACGTCGGAGAGATTTGATTTCAAATTTCTCTTTATCTTTAGCATTTTCATGGCGGAGCTGCTCGATAAGATGATTGGCTTTCTGAGATAATTTATTTAGAGCTTCTCGATCTTCTACATATTCTTCCTCAATTTTTAATTCCAAATCTCGCAATTTATTTTCCATTTTGTCATAGCCTTTTTCAGCTTTAACATCTTTACGATCAAAAACTTTTCCTAGCTCGATATCATTGAGAACAACGACTTCTTCAATCTTTACAGCCATTGCATCTATTTCAGCTACGGATTTGATTCCACTGAGAGCTGGTTTTTCCTTTTTAAAAAAACTAATCATATTATCGATCTTCATTAATACCTGCATTCCTCCTTGTTTACTGGAGTGCAAAACTCTATTTCGTACTTTTTCAAGCCGTTTGATATTTATATCGATTATTTTCATCGCTTTATCTCGTAAATGTTGGAGATCGGTGGTCACATCAAAGGTCACAATTGGGAAAACTATTCCGTGAGCCAAAACTGGCATAGTATTTAAATTGTTTTGAGCTAATCTAGGAATCAAAATCAACGATCGTAGATTGATACTTTTAATATTACTTTTATTTTTTGAACTCATGGCTTTTTATTTAATAAATAAATTTCCACTGATCTATAATAACCTTCATAACATGAAATGAACGTGAAGGTTTATTTGTTCGCTAGATGTCATTGCGTGTAAAGTGTGATTTATTTCTTTAATTCTTAATTGAATCGAATCTGTTATAATACTTTGTTTTAAAATTTAGCAAAATGAATCCGACTGACGATCTGAAAGACATTAATAATGATGTAAATCCAAATCTTGATATTCAAGATGATGTTGCTCCAAAAGTACCTAAAGTAATCGAGAATCCTGGTATGAATAATCTCGGTCGAACTGTTCCCGTCGATATTGTCGGTGAAATGAGACAAAGCTACATTGATTATTCTATGAGCGTTATTGTGCAGCGTGCTCTTCCCGATGTACGTGATGGGTTGAAACCTGTACAACGTCGAATTCTTTATGTTATGAAAGAACAAGGACTCTGGAACAACGGTCCATATCGAAAATGTGCTTTTATCAGCGGTGAAACAATGGGTAAATATCATCCACACGGTGATGCATCTGTTTATGATTCTCTCGTTCGCATGGCGCAGGAATGGAATCTTCGTTATTTGCTAATTGATGGTCAAGGAAATTTTGGTTCTGTGGGTGGTGATTCTGCTGCGGCTTCCCGTTATACCGAGGCTAAGCTACAAAAAATTGCAAAAGATCTGATCTCAAATGTTGATGAACAGACTGTCAATTTCACACCAAACTACGACGGTCGTCTTAGCGAGCCAAATGTGCTCCCTACTCGACTCCCAAATCTTCTCATGAATGGCGTCGAGGGTATCGCTGTAGGTATGGCAACAAGTATTCCACCACACAATCTAACCGAGCTGATGGATGCTCTTGATTACATGGTCAAAAATGTACAAAACAAAGATTTACGTTCGGATAAAAAAACTTTGACTGATTTTGTCGCTGAGCTCGCATCTTTTTCAAAATATGAAGATATTCTTGACAGTGAAGATAAAGTAGCTTTTTCGGCAAAAATTCGTGAGAATGCTTTTAAAATTCTTGGTTATTATCCAGTTTTTGAGACGACAGCTGAAGTTGATGATCTAATGAAATTTATCAAAGGTCCAGATTTTCCTACGCGAGGAACTATTTATGACAAAGCAGAACTGCGAAATATGTATTTGACTGGTCGAGGTCGAGTTCTTATCCGTGGTAAAGCAGAAATCGAAGAAACAAAAAGTGGTAGATTTAGCGTAATTATTACAGAGCTTCCTTTTCAAGTAAATGATAATCGTCTTGTAACCAAAATTGCTGATCTTGTAAAAAATGGCAAGCTAGAATTATCCGATCTGCGAAATGAAACTAGTCGTGAAGGAATTCGTATCGTAGCCGATGTAAAACGTGGTGATAATCCAAACACAATTTTAAATAATATTTATAAATTCACAGAGTTACAAACGGTTTTCAGCGCTAATCTTTTGGCACTCGTGAACAATGAGCCAAAAACTCTTTCACTCAAAGAAATCTTATCTTACTTCACACAATTTCGTGTCGAAGTAATTGTTCGTTCCGCTGTTTTTGCTCTTGAAAATACGAAAAAGCGTGCTCACATTCTTGAAGGTTTAAAAAAGGCTCTCGACATTCTGGACGAAGTAATTGCCGCTATCCGAGCAAGCAAAGATACTGACACTGCAAAAAAAGCTCTTATTTCTAAATTCGATTTTTCTCCGCTACAAGCGCAGGAAATTCTCGAGATGCAATTACGTCGACTCGCTGCTCTCGAACGTCAAAAAATTGATGATGAATATAACGAAGTTACGAAAAGTATTTCTGGATACAAGACACTTCTCTCCTCTTATGACAACGTTCTAAACAGAATTGCTGTTGAGTTTACAGAGATGAAAGAAAAATATGGTGACAAACGTCTGACCAAAGTTGTAGCAGGTAAACCAGATGAATTATCAGCAGAAGATCTCGTTGAAAAAGAAAACGTGGTCATCACAGTGTCAAAATCAGGTTACGTCAAACGTATGCCAATGGATACATACAAATCTCAAGGTCGCGGTGGAAAGGGTGTCATTGGCGCAACAACAAAAAGTGACGACTACATCACGCATATTTTCTATTCCAATACTCATGATGACGTAATCTTCTTTAGTAATAAAGGTAAAGCTTACGCTATTAAAGTCTATGAAATACCTGAATTTCTGCGAACAGCAAAAGGACAACCTATTATTAATCTAATTTCTCTCGATGGTGGAGAATTTGTTACTAGCGTTTTGACGCGTAGTGAAAGTGGAAAAGTGATGGATGAAGATGTCATACAAGAAGGTGAAGAAAAACTGGAAAATGTAGGTCGGGATTATAAATTTCTATTCATGTCCACTACTCGTGGTACTGTGAAAAAAGTAGCAATGGAAGAGCTGGCCGAAATCCGAAAAAACGGTTTGATAGCTATTAAATTAGACGCCGGTGATGAGCTCCGATGGGTCCGACCTACGACTGGCGAATCCGACATCCTTATCGCAACAGCCAACGGTAAATGTATTCGTTTTGCAGAAAAAGAAGTACGTGAGCTGGGTCGATCTGCTCGAGGCGTGCGAGGAATTTTACTAAAAAATGATGATGTCGTAATTAGCATGGACACAGTGCGTAACAAGGAAGATCGAGTTTTGGTAATCTCTGAGCTTGGTTTTGGTAAACTAACGAAATTAAATGAATACTCAACAATTGGTCGCGGTGGTCAAGGCGTGACAACAGCAAAAGTAGTTGCTAAAACAGGTAAAATTGTAGTCATGCGTGTACTCGATCATCCTAAAAAAGAACTTATTGTAATTTCACAAAAAGGTCAAGTAATCCGTACCGAAATTGAACAAATCCGTGAGACTGGACGTGTAGCAAGTGGTGTAAAGATTATCCGACTTCATGAAGGTGATAAAGTAGCGGCTGTAGCAGTGTGGTAAGTCATTCAATTAAGAATTAGAGAATGAACTGCTGAGGCCGAGAGATATTTCCGTCATTACGAGGAACGTTAGTGACGTGGCAATCCCGTTGGAGAATCTCATCAGTTCTTTTATCCTACGGGATTGCCACATCGTTTTATAACTCTTCGCAATGACAAGAATAATTTTGTGATAAATATTTCTAATCTATCCAACTTTATTTCCCTTTGCTATAATACGTCTACTTTGCCGCGGTGGTGGAATGGTATACACGACGGACTTAAAATCCGTTGCCGCAAGGCTTGAGGGTTCGACTCCCTCCCGCGGCAAATTTAATCCTGAATTACAGAAATTTCAATAGCTTTTTTATTCTTTTTCATCCATTTAATTTGCCTTTCAATTAAGACTATTCTATTTTTAGAAAATTCCTTGAGTTCTAAATTTGATGAATTTTCTGATAAATTTTTTCGGTGAAGTAATACTTTTTCTTGTTCCTTAATAATATTTTCTACTAATCTTATTCCATCAGAGTAACCATAAGTTTTACAAAGCAAAGTTATTCTTTCTAGCTGTTTATCTAAATTAATATTCTCATCACCTAAATCAAGAAATGTCCAAAGTAAATATGCCAGATCTTCGACTCGTTCACCAGGTTCCACTCCATCAAAATCTATAAAAGCGACAGGCTCACCATTAAAGACAACAGTATTCCATGGAGCTAAGTCTCTATGGCATATTTTACTTGATTATTTTTTACAAGGTTGCTGTCTTGGGTAGTATTATGAAATTCTTTAAGCATAGTAACTGCTTTTACCAATCTCTCATTTGTCCAATCATATTTATTTTTTCTTTTTACTTCTCCCTGCTTTTGAATACGCTATAGCTATCGATAATTTTTGCATAGCTTTGCGATAGGGAATATGTTTTCTTTTGGATAAAGTTTTTATAACTTTATCTCGAGTCTTATCTGGTTTGGTATCCATCAACTTTTTAATATTTTCTGATATTGTTTCGTCACTTTTCCCTTTTTTAAGCGCCATATTCATTTATTTAATATACAACATTCTATATATGCACTTTTATTCTAGGTTTTATTCAATATCCTTAATCCAATCTCACTACCTCACCACCCAATTTATTGACCAAATAATTATCATGCGTGATGTAAATAATTGCGCCATGATAATCTAGAAACGAATTTTCTAATTCCTCGATAGAAGGTAGGTCAAGATGATTGGTTGGCTCGTCCAATATTAAAATATTAGGATTATTCGACATCATTTTTATTATTTGTAATCTAGCTTTTTGACCACCAGATAAATTACTAACCAACACATTGGCATCGTTCATTGGGTCAAAAAGATATTGTCCAAGAATATTTTTGATCTGTTGTTGATTCATCTCGATTCCCTGATTATGAAAAATATTCATTGCTGCTTCTTCTAATGTATTTTTCAGATATTCACTTTTTATTTCTTGCTCATAAAAACCTAATCGTACGCTATCGTTAGGCTTTATTTCTCCTATAAAAATTTTTGGACCACTTTTGTCTTCTTTCACTTCGGATTGCCCATAAGTAATTTTATCTAGCATGGCTTGATCAATTGCTCGAATAATTGTTTTTACTAGCGTCGATTTTCCTGCACCATTTCTACCTTTTATGAAAACTTTATCTCCATGCTCTAGTCGGAAATTCACGCTTTTGAAAAGAGGATGATCATAACCAACTGAAAGATTTTTGACTTCAAGTAATATTTTTTTATGCTCTTTATTCCTGTCATTATTTACGACACGGATATTTTTTTGTTTATATTTGTCGTATTTTTCAATCACTGTATCTGAAAGCTGATCTTTGGAATCTTGATCAATCCAGAATGAAGGTTTAACTAAATTATCTTTTAGTTCGTCATATTCACGCTGAAAATTTTCTTCACGAATCCGAGCCGAGCGATCTCGTGCTTTCATTTTCACTACCCTAGCCTCATTTATTTGTTTTTTTAATTTCTCTAATCTTTTTAGTGCAATTTCATATTCATAGATCCCGCCGGTTGTTTTCAAACTATTTTGTTTTAAATATGCGTCATAATTTCCCGGATACTCCGAGATTTTTTTGTCCTTTAGCTCGATCACACGATCTACAGTTTTTAATACATCTCTATCGTGAGTGATGATAAACAAAGTTAAATTAGTTTCATTAACCCACTCGATAAATTTTTCTTTACCCAGGTAATCCATATGGTTGGTTGGTTCGTCAATGAGGGCAATATCTGCGGCAGAGTACATAACTCGGGCTAGCTCTACAAAACGCTTTTGACCACCGGATAAATCTTGCATTGGTCCAAGTGTACGGTCAAAATTTAATCCAAAATCTTCAAGCGTACTTAAAATCCTTTCCTCGACTTGATAATATCCCATCTCAGAAAACGTAGTCACGGCATCGGTATAAGTTTGAATCTCATCAAGATTATCAGATAAGTTTTCTTCAAAAGTTTTTAATTCAGCGGCTAGTTTTCGATAATCTGGAATATCATCTAAAATATAGTCCAATGCCGAAAAACTTTTGTCTTTACCCGTGAAAAAATGCTCCTGTTGAGTCAAAATTAATTTAGTATTTTTCTTTATCGATGCTTCTCCTTGAAAATCTTTGTCTTCACCGCTAATTATTCGAAACAACGTAGTTTTTCCTAATCCATTTCGTCCAATCAGAGCCACTTTTTCGCCTTCCTCTATTTTCATATCCAGACCTTCGAAGAGGACTTTGTTGCCTAGTGTTTTGTGTAAATTTTTAATACTGTAAATCATTGAATTAAGTCAAAAGTAATAGGTCAAAAGTAAAAAACGGAATACACGAGATGTATTATAGCGGAAAGGAAGTAATTTAAATAATGTAGGAATGTAGAAATGTAAGAATGTAGAAAGAGAGATATGGGGCACAACCCCTCCGCCCTGTCGGGCATCTTCCCTTTTGTAAAGGTGGAGGATATTATTCCAACCTTTGTGACTTCTTAGTTTTTCGTTAATCCGTTAATAATTAATAATCCCAACCCTAATCAACCTTGCAAAAATATACTCAATTGTTTAATCTGTATTGTTATTTAAAGTCGCAAAAATGTATTCTAAAACTACAAAAAAAATCACTTGGTTCCTAATATCTAATCTAGCACTGGTTTCTTTGGTTATAGGTTTATTTTCTTTTATATTAACTCCTACAAAAGTTTCTGCTGACGGAGTGTATACAAATCTAGGAACTGCAGATGCGGCAGATGGCAGTAATGATGCAATTAATTTTAGCCAAGGTAAAGTTTGGACAATTGATAAATTTGGTAAATATATTTGGCTTACACAGACACGTTCGGGGCCGGCGTCGCACTGGAATTGGTCAAATGATTTAGGAACTAGCTGGACTCAAGGAAGTGAAAGTTATTCTTTTTTGACACGAGGTGCTGTGGCTTATAATTCTATTGATGACAATTTGCATGTTATCTGGGCTGCGCAAGATTCGACAAGCGCAGGTGGATTAATTTATCGTCGATACAGTATTACTCGTGATGGTAGTAACAACATTACTGCCATTCAGAGAATCGATTCAGGGACGGTCAATCTACAAATGGATTATACAAATTTAAATCGTACTGTAGAACAACCATCTGCTTTTTGGTTAAATGATGGCTCTGCACATGGAAGTCTGGTTACTACCTGGTCAAAATATGGAGTCAATTTATCTGAGATTCGTGGATCAATGAGGAAATTAACAATGACAGCCGCGGATGGTGTCGCTGGGAATTGGCAAGCATTAGACAATACACCCAGTACGTTCTCCGTAGATCCTCCTCAAATAGCAGCAAATAAAATATACGGAGTTTCGACTACAACTTCTGCCGCATCTAGCACTTTTATTCGTGGAGGTACGGGTGCAAGAAAAGATGATCTGTACGTATTTATAGCTGAATCAGATACAAAAAATGTTTTAGCTTATCGTGCGATATGGAATAGTGCAAATAAAGACTGGCGTGGGGGTTTTCAGTCTCCTGTCACAGTGGGTACCGGAGTTGATTCTTTAAATGGTTATAATTTCAAACAGCAGTTGATTTCAAAGCCTGTTCTAGATTCCACAAACGATAAAATTTATATAGCTTGGGCACGATGGAAAACTGGTGGCGCCGGAGACACTGTTAGTTTTGCTTCATTGAGTTCGACAGATGTCGTTTCTTCCGTTACAGATGTTTATAGTGCTAATGGTACCCATTCGTATGCTCCCACCTTTGACATAGCTTATGATAATACGGGCCAGAACCTTTATATTACTTATATAGAATCTACAACCAATGGCGATAATGGAAGTATAGATTATAAAATTTTTGATGGAACGATATTGAGTAGTTCGACGAGATACTATACTTCTCCCGGTGGTACGGGTGGTGCTGATGGTAGTGCCGATATTCCAATCTTATATGAAAATAGATCATCTAATAATAGAATTTTAGTGGCATTCAGAAAAAATGGTGCGGTGCCTCCAACTAATGTCGATCAACATACATTATTTTGGGGATATATCACGCCTGCAGCTCCAACTCCCACCCCGACTACAACTCCACCCACAACCACTGTTGCCACTACGACAGCTTCGACTGCAGCTACAACAACTGCGACTACGACAGCCGGACCGGCAGCTCCAACTGTAGGAGTGTCGATAACCAATGATAATGGCTCTACTAATTTTGCTCCCGGAGATACCTTAACTGAGACGATTACGATACCAAATAATTCTGGTCAAGCACTGACAAATGTATTTGTAGTATCAGCTTTGCCGTCAAATACAACTTACATTGCATCGAGTTTACAGTATGGATCAGGAAATTCAGCTACTGCTGGTTCTTTTACCGATCCTACTTCATCATCAGCTAATATTTTATCTGGAAGTAACTTAGCAAATGGATCTTCATTAGTACTCACATTTAAAATAAAAGTATCCCAAACTGCAGCTGCGGGCTCGATACTAGGAGCTAGTGTTTCGGGAGGGAGTGATCAAAATACTTTCACGTCAGGATCTAAGTCCGTGGTTCTGGGATTGACGAATACAGGTCAAACTATTTTCTCTAGTATTATTTTTGGTATTTTTCTTATTATGGTTGTGATTATAGTGAAAGAAATACACAAGAAAAAAGAGATCAAATTGAATTTTGAGAAAAAGAGAGAGCGAATTTAAGAATATTGAAATTTAGGGAATTTAAAAATTACGGAAACCAATTAACCACAGTGGCACAGGGCTTTTTCTTCTCTTTGTCATCCTGATCGTATTCGAAGGATCTCTCTTCCATTTTTGTGCTTAATGTTCCTGTCACTCTAACCTATGGCTAAATTAAATCTTATTAGGTTGTATTCTCTTTTTACTTTTTGATGACAAAAAGTAATCCCTAACGGGACTGAATGCAAAACTCCAACGCGTGAGTCGTTTGCTATCCACGATTCTACGACGTAATCCGAAAACGCGCACAGATTCGTGAATAAGTAAAATTAAGTTTAGGAGATAATAGATTATTACTTTACTGGTCAATCACTCTAATCCAAGTATCGTTTCAGAACGAGTGTTGAATAATATTTCCAGAGACAGAGAGATAATTTTAGAAGATCATAATTTAGGAATTTACACAATGTAATAATTAGACAAGAGCCAGGATCTAGATTCTCAATTGGCGTTGCCGTCGGAATAACAATTCCTACATTTTACATTTCTTAAATTACACAACTATTTAAACCTTTACATTAGATTTTTTCATTTCACAGTCTTCGCGGTGCTTTAATGCAGCAGACATAAATTCTAAAAACATTGGATGTGGTTTTGTAGGTCTAGATTTGTATTCTGGATGTGCCTGTGTCGCAATGAAGAAAGGATGTACGGATTTTGGTAATTCTATTACTTCTACAAAAAAATTATCAGGTGATGTCCCAGAAAAAATCATTCCAGCTTTTTCTAGTTCCTCTCGATACTTATTATTAAATTCATATCGATGTCGATGTCTTTCGCTGACTAAACTCTTGGATTTGTCAGCCCATGCATTGTAGTCATCGTAGATTTTAAATGCAATTGTGTCTTTTTTAATCAAACAATCATATGCACCCAGTCTCATACTGACACCTTTGGCTTTGATTCTTTGATACTGTTCTTCTTCGGGAATAGCATGGATTATTGGAAAAGGAGTCTTTGGATTCAGCTCTTCACTATTTGCTTTTTTCATTCCTAAAACATTTCGAGCGTATTCCACTGTTGCTAACTGCATCCCAAAACATAGTCCAAGATATGGAACTTTGTTTTCTCTTGCATATTGTATTGCTTTTATCATACCTTCCGATCCACGCTCTCCCCAACCTATTGGCACGATGATAGCATCGACGCCGACTAAATTATCTGGGATGTCATCTTCGCTTTTTTCCGAATTTATTAATCTATATTTTACTTTTACATCTTTGGCGATGTAAGCATGTTTGATTGCTTCAAATAATGCATGATAAGAATCCACTAAATGATAGCTACCAGTAGCAAAATACTTGCCAACAATTGCAATTTCAATTTCTTTTTTTGAATCATTTGATAATACTTTTTTGCAAACATCTTGCCATAGCTCAAAATATTTATCTTCGCTGATATCTTTCTTTTTATTTTCAAGATGCAGGGTTTCAATCACTTTTAAATCTAGATCTTGTTTTTGAAAATTTAATGGAATCTCATATGTAGATTTCACATCAGGGGCAGTGATTACGCAATCCTTGCGAATACTACATTTCATGCCTATCAAATATTTTCTCCTCTCATCAAAATCTACATTAGATCTTAAAACTAGAAAATCTGGTTGAATACCCATACCCATCAAAATACGAATTGAGGTCTGAGTAGGCATAGTTTTGGGTTCACCAATTGTTGCAGGAAATGGGACATAAGCTACATGAATGCAAATAACATCGTCAGGATAAAGAAATTTCATCTGACGACACGCTTCGAAATACAACATATTTTGGTAATCTCCCGCAGTACCACCCAACTCGATCATGACTACATCATTATCTTCATCCAGAGCCTTGATTCGAGATATTATTTCATCGGTCACGTGAGGAATTGGTTCTACATCTTCACCTTTGTAACCGAAACTTCTTTCACGATCAATCACAGTTTTATAAATCTGTCCCATCGTGGTGTAATTTTTTGCACCCATATCTTGATTCAAAAATCGTTCATAGGTTCCTAGATCCATATCAGATTCCATACCGTCTTCGGTTAGAAAAGTGTCCCCGTGCTCAATTGGGTTTATAGTTCCGCCATCTACATTCAGATAATTCTCACATTTCAAAACCGTGATTTTATAACCATGTGATTTTAAAAGAAGTCCCAAAGATGCGGTGGTCACACCTTTGCCTACTCCGGACATTACACCGCCAGTCACAAAAATATATTTTACCTTTGATTTATTTGTATTAACATCCATATTATTTAGCGACTATAAATAAAAATTGTTTCTGCGGGCAGTTTTGGAAATTAATACACGTTTGAGTAATCTAATATTGTTCCATCTGATTTTGGTGTGCATAGAAAATATTCTTCTATCCCATATTTATCTACATGATGCAAATATCCTATTGTTAAAACACTCGAACTATATGTTCCGCAGGACAGAGTTTTATTTGTTGTAGAGACGACGGGTGTAATGGACTGGACAGAGTTTGTAGAAGGATCTCGCAGAGTCACTTTGGTAGTACCAACTATTAGGACTCCGCCTAAGCTTGTCGAATTTAGATTTAATGGATATTTTCCGTTCTTAGAATATTCATTTTCAAGAGCCTGTTGGATACTAGTTAAATCTCTTTGACGATAACTAAAACTTGTAGCTTCTTGCTGTTGATCTATTAATTTTTGTGTTACACCTTTTAGATTTTTACCAAGCTGTGTTTGGTAAAAATCGCTAACAAAATCTTGCTGAAAAGATTTTGTTAGCGATGGTTCTACTATAGGATCCACAAATTTTCCACTACGCTGATCGTAGCTTTCGGATCTTATTAATATTCCATTAGTAAACAATTTAATCGCTTTAGGATCAGTAACAGGTAATTGTGAAATATATAGGTTATCAAATTTAATAACTTGTTCTGATTTGGATCCATAAAATTTACCTTCATCCATGGAGATATAGCCGATCATAGTGCTACCATCGATATAGATTTGATTCTTAGTCTGTCTTCTAGCTGGTGCATCAGTATTTTTATATCCCGAATCGAATGCCTCATCAATATTTTTATTAAACTCTTCCTGTGTTTCATTAGCAGGAGAGCTTAATCCTGCTTCTCTTCCTGATAATGCCACAATATTATCCTGAATTTTCATTAAATTTTTGTAGTTACCTTTCAAAAACTGTTTCAATGTATCATCTTTATACAATGTCTTCTGAATATCAAATTGATTATCTTGTAGTAATTTTGTTATTTGATCTGTAGTTTTTAATGAAATAGAAATAGGTCGAACATATTTCGATACTTTATTTCCGTCAGGACCAAACGCAACATTTTGAGGAGCGCCAACATCAACTTTATCAATAATCTGACAAGCAATACTTACCAATTTTCTACCAGTTTCTTTGCTCAATACCGTATTTAATTTTACATTTATTAAATTTCTGACATTCAATAAAAGATTTTGTAGCGCTTGTTTTTGCTCATTCGTTAAATTCAAATCTTGGGAATAATAATCAGGCATAGATCCATCTTGATTAAAATCGTTATTTTTATCACTCGTTGTTTTCAATGTTCCAAGTTTTAAATAAGCTTTATCTGAGTTAATAATTCCATTTACTACAGTATTTAAACTGACTGTTCCGGGATCTTTAAAATCGATACCGTAGTAACTTTTTACCAGAGTACGGATATTATCAACCAATGTTGAATATTTATCAGTATTTGTTTTCACATTTAAACCTAATTGAGCCGATGCTTTTCCATTCACTGCATCAAGAGATCCGGAAAAAAGTGTTTGTATCAAAAATAAATCTTGCTGATCAGGACTCGCTGGTCCGATAGTTGTAATCGTATTTGTTGATAAATAATCTAAATTTATTTTTTGATTAGCCAGATTATCCCAATTGTTACCGCAGTCAGCATTTTTACGATTTAAACCAATACTTCCGATAGCCTTAAGATCTCCGCTATAAAAAATAGAATCGACAGCAAGAGCGGCCCTATGATTTCCTGTAGCGTCAAAAACTCTAGATGCTATGGCCTGTCCACCAATTTTTACCAAAAATGAAAATAATAAAAAAATAATGACAAATCCTAAAATTCCTAATGAAATAAATAATTTCTTATGTGATTTTTTCACTTTCATAGGCACAGTAATCAACACCGGATTCACAGGTTGAACTGCAGGTGGAGTCATTACTGGTGAAGTTTGGATCGGTGATGGATTAATTGGTGATGAATTTGTAGCTGGGGGAGTAATATTATTGGTAGAAGGTGCAGATGGATTTATCTCGTTTGGCATTTTAAAAAATTAATTGAGTCATTTTAGCACAAAACGATTGTCATGTAATTTTCACGTTAGGAGTAATATCCTTACTCTACTTTATTATAAATTTGTAATTTTAATTAAGTTATATCTGTTATAATCACATGTTGAAATAATAACGAAAAAAATGGCAGATAAACAAAATAATGGCTATACAGCTGCGAATATTACAGTTCTCGAAGGTCTCGAGGCAGTGCGCGTGCGTCCTGCGATGTATGTCGGTGGGACAGGTGCATCAGGACTTTTTCATATCATTCGTGAGATTATCGATAACTCGATTGACGAAGCTCTCGCGGGTAGATGCTCAGAAATTTATATAAGCATAAATAAAGATAATTCTGTTTCCATTGTAGATGATGGTGCTGGTATCCCTGTAGATCAACATCCTCAGACTGGAAAAAGTGCTCTAGAAACTGTGATGACAGTGCTTCATGCTGGTGGAAAATTTGGTGGTGGCGGATATAAAGTATCAGGTGGTCTACACGGTGTAGGTATGAGCTGTACCAATGCACTTTCTACATGGATGGAAACGGAAGTACGTCGAGATAATAAAATTTATCGTCAAACATATAATATAGGTAAACCAATCACCGAGCTCGAAATAGTCGGTGCGTATAAATCTGGAAAATGGGTATATACTAAGAAAAGTGAATATCAAAAAAATGAGTTTCTATACGATAATACTAGCCTGACTGGTACACTGCAAGTATTCAAACCTGATGATACTATTTTTGATACTACAGATATTTCTTACAAAAATATTTTTAATCATATCAAGATTCAATCATATCTTATGGCTGGTTTGAAAATCAGTCTACGTGATGATCGTGAAGAAAATCCTTTCACCTACTCATTTTATTTTGATGGTGGTATTGCTTCTTACGTACGAGATATTAATGACAATGACAAAGTCCTTTGCAGCGTGTTTAAAGGTAAAGGAAATGTTGCTGATATTGATGTAGAAGTAGCTATTCAATACTCTGACACTATGGAAGAGAGAGTTTTCGCTTTCGCAAATAATATTACGACGCCTGAAGGTGGTACTCATGTGACTGGTTTTCGCACGGCTCTGAATAAATGCTTAAATGACTACGGTCGAAAAGTAGCAATCATAAAAGAAAAAGATCCATCATTCACCGCAGATGATGTGAAAGAAGGTTTGACTAGTGTTATTTCCGTGAGATTAGGTAATCCACAATTTGAAGGTCAAACAAAGCAAAAATTAAATAATTCCGAGGTTAATGGCGCCGTTCGAAATGTTGTTAATGACACTTTTTCTAATTGGCTAGAAGAGAATCCAAAAGATGCAAAATCTATTATCGAAAAATGTTATCTTGCTGCTCGTGCGCGTCTTGCGGCCAAAGCAGCTCGCGAAGCTGTCGTCCGAAAAGGTGCTCTAGAAGGTAGCTCTCTACCAGGTAAATTAGCAGACTGCGCATCAAAGAATTATGCAGAATGTGAACTTTTTTTAGTTGAGGGAGATTCTGCAGGTGGTACGGCCAAGCAAGGTCGTGATCGTAGAATTCAGGCAATTTTACCTCTTCGTGGTAAACCAATCAACACCGAAAAAGCGCGTCTTGATAAAACTCTTGAAAATAATGAGATAAAAGAATTAGTTATCGCGCTTGGTTGCGGTATCGGCGAAGGAATCGATCTAGCAAAATTACGATATGGGAAAGTAATCATCATGGCTGACGCTGACGTCGACGGTAGCCATATTCGTACTTTGCTACTCACATTTTTCTTTCGTCACATGAGGAAATTAATCGAGCATGGATATGTATATTTTGCTATGCCTCCACTCTATCGTATTGAGCTGGAACGACGTGAATTTATTGACGTACTCAATGATTCAGAAAAAGATAAAATCGTAAAAGAAATGGCAAAAAAAGGTAAAAAAATTGTTCACATTCAACGTTATAAAGGTTTGGGTGAAATGAATGCCGAACAACTATGGGAAACGACAATCAATCCAGAAAAAAGATTTTTAAAACAGGTTAATATTCTTGATGCCGAAGATTCTCACCAAACTTTTGAAACATTAATGGGCGTAGAAGTTGCGCCACGGAAGAAATTTATTCAGTCTAATGCTGCGTTAGCACAGCTAGACCTGTAGGGATAGATTAAAGGTGAAAGATGTAAATAAAATCTGTCATCCCGAGCGCATGCGAAGAATCTCTTCGTCTCTTGATTGTGATTATTGTCATTGCGAGCGTTAGCGTTGCAATCTCTCGCGAATGCGAGTCCCTGTTCCTTGTGTTTGTTTATTTCCATGTGGTCATTCCAGCGAAGACGGAATCCATTTCTATCTCTTAATGTTCCTTTCTTTTCTCTGTTGTCATCCCCGTGAAGGCAGGGATCTTTCCTATCTTATGCTTAGAGTTCCTGTCTCACTGGTCTGGGGTCAAATTAAATCTTATTAGATAGTATTTCATTTCGTTACTTTTCTCTTGAAAGAGTAACTCCCTAACGGGACTGAATACAAAAGTTCAAGAATACCGAAAGATAGTGCTAACGCACTTGTTCTATAGATATGGCTATTAAATTACTGCATTTAGACAATGCAGAAGCTGAACTGCTAATACTAATCCGGAGACGCGATTCATATATTCCTTAGAAAAAATTTCATCAAGTTCCAAAGTAATAGATTATTTAATCTACTGGTCAATCACCCTATTCCGAAGGATCGGTTCAGAAAAATGAGAGGGGTGATATTTCCGAAGACAAATCACAGAGATTCTTCGCATTCGCTCGCAATGACAGGTCTGAAACATTCCCCTTTACACTTTTCCTTCACCCAACTACACTATTCTATAATTTCATCTTAATGGAAATCAAAATATTATATTTTATTTATGCATTTATATTGGGTGCGGTACTTGCTAGCTTTGCATCGGCATTGGCATGGAGGACGGGGAAAATAAAACATAAGGAAAAATTCAGTATTTTTACGGGTAGATCAGTCTGCCCTAATTGCAAAAAACAATTGTCGTGGTGGAGTTTATTCCCTATATTTTCATATATTTTTCTTCAAGGAAAATGTTTTAGCTGCAAAAAACATATTTCTATATTTTATCCAATTATGGAAATTTTTTCTGCTGTTTTTTCAATATTTTTATTGAATCGTTATTTGGATGGTGAGATGGACTTGTTTATACTTATTCTTTTTTTCTTCACGACATTTGTATTGATAGTATTATCTTTTCAAGATATTTGGTTCGAAGAAATTTCTGACAAGATTGCAATTCCAGCCATTATTATTGTTCTTTTCTCTATTATATTGAATTATTTTTTTACTAATCGTCTTGATGTTTTTATTCAAAATTTTTTTATTGCTTCGGTTATCGTTTCATTCTTCATGTTACTCGTAATATTTACAGATTCGATGGGAGGTGGAGATTTACGTGCATTCGCAATCATTTCTCTGACATTGGTATTTCCAGATGTACTTTACGCTTTGACGGTAGGATTTGTACTAGCTTCTATATTTGGAATTGGTTTCGCGTTTACTCAAAGCAAAAAAAATATCTTGAAAGTTCATATTAGATTAATTCCATTTCTTTCGATTGGATTTGCAATAGTTTTGATATGGGGTAATATATTACAATTTACAATTTGAGAATGCGCTCGCTATTTCAAAAAAAACTAGCCCAAAAAAGACTTTCTGCATTCACGCTTTTAGAGTTGGTCGTTGTACTTGGTATTTCTGGTGTGTTGATGACAGCTGGGGTTACCGGATTTTTATTTTGGAGAGATTCAATTTCTACTTCCAATACTTTACAAAGCGTGAAAACAATTATGCGAGATACGCAAGATAAGGCACTGACTTTCTCGGCATACAATTCTGTGACAGGATCGATAGCAAACAAAGATCATTGGGTCTATGGATATACTATGGAATATGACTCTTCAGCGAAAAAATATAAAATTTTTACTATCGTAGATAATAGTTTGAGCATCCCGCGAACGTTGGATAATACTGTTCAGACGCGAACAAAATTTGCTTCATCCGGATGTCTGACGGCAGCTATACCTTATGTCAATTTTGTTGCGCCTGGTTCTGGTACTGCGTCATGCACACTCGAAAAATCTTATCCTTTGGATTCACCTATAGCTGTGAGTGCTTTTGCAACCAACCCATGTAATCTTCTTTTCACTACTGTTAATGGTAAGACTACGATACAAGGTCCAGGTAATCCCACTAGTTGTGCTGTGCAAACTACACAAAATTTAAAAAAATTATCGCTCACTTATGTACTAAGCTCTGGTGTATCAAATGGAACAATAAAAATATGTAATGGTTTAGTCAGTATTTGCCCATAAAATATGTTAAGAACAATAAAAAAAACAATTAAAGCTTTTTCACTTATTGAAGTCGTGGTGGCTATTGTGGTATCAAGCATGTCAATGGTTGCTATGAGCAGGATATCTATCCAAGTCACACAACAAGCTATCATTAATGAAAGAGCTGACCAGGCAGTACAAATTTCTTCTAAAACTTCAGAAATCTTACTTCGCCTACGATTACAAACTCCATATCCGATAGGATATTGTTCAGCGAGTGTTGATTACACCTCGGATTATTTGACTCAAGATGCTGCTGGAGTGGTGACGCTAACTCCCATTTTGCCAAATGGATATACAGTAGTTAACTGGACTCCGCAAAATGTAAATATTTCACCTAAAGCATCCTTACCTTTTGTCCAAGATAATATGTTGACGACCGATGAAGTCTATGCAGGTTACTCAAGATCAATCGGACTATATTACATACCTCTTTATAAAGTTGTAAACGCTAGAGTTATTATTACTTGGTCATCATACAAAGTTCAAAATTACTATGTGAATTTTAGCGCTTTTTCTGTAAATTGTTCTTAAACATGAATTATAAAAAATTATTAAAATCAAATAGAAAAATTACTAAGCCTGCTTTTACAATCATTGAGCTAGTTATTTCACTTTCTATCATAGCTATCCTACTTTTTATCTCGACAAATGTTACAGTTCGATTAGTTTCTGAAGCAAGGAAAAATGATATTCGCGCCGATATTGATCGCAATGTGAATTTCGCGATAGAAACAATAAAAAGATCTATTCGCCAAACTTCTGCGAAAAATATAAATGATCCTTCATGTAGAATTTCTGGTTCAGCATGTTGTCCTAATTTTACTTCATGTCTCAGTATCGGTATCGGTACCGGAACAGGATCTTTCAAAGTTTTTCAGCTGAATACTAATAGAGTTATAATGATAGATTCCAGTGGCAGTAATGACCTGACAGGTGATAGTATAGTTGTGTCTACTCTCGCGTTTGATTACATTCCGGTTAGTGGATTCATAGGTATTACTTTCAAATGTTATGATACTAACCAAGTTTTATTTAAAGTTGCTATCCCATTTACCATAGCTACTGGCTCAATAGTACGTAATTAATATTAATTTATGTTAGATCTATTTAACAAAATAAAAAATATAAGACTAAATCATTTAGTTTCATTTTTCTCATCACATTTTTCTAAAAAAGTTATTAAAAATAAATCTGGTCAATCATTACTTCTTGTTATAATCGTGTCTTTGATTAGCTTTGTTATCGTTATCGGAATTTTTGATAGGACGTATAAACAGCTCAATGTGCAACGTCAAAATTCTGAATATAATGTTGCGTTGAATACAGCCGAAGGTGCCGTGCAAGCAGTTTTTTCACTCATTCAGTCCGGTGAATTAGATCCCACAGTAGCCCAAACCACTCAACCTGATTTAAGTGGAGTTGCTAAATTTCTTGACCCCGCCGCAAATAATACGAAAATCACGATAGATCGATTTGATCTAGCGCAAGACGTCCCGATAAATACTTTATCAGATTCCAGCGTCGTTGTGGCCCCACTGGCAACAGCTGTAGGAAGTAAAATCGATAAAATTAGAGTTTGGTGTCCTTTACAGTATTTAAATTCTAGCGGCACAGCTACAAATTTAGCAAATTCGACAATCGCGGTACAACCCATTTATCGGGATGCGTTAAGAAATGCCACGACCGATAATATTTTTAGTACATGTGCCGAAACATTAAATCAAGTCAACGGTGGTCCCAATTGGCAAACACCTTCTTCTATTGGTCCTGCTACGGATGTAAAAATACCAATGCCAGACGGATCAATCTATACAGTACAATTTGTGCAAAATATTGCACTGGCTGGTACTAATTTTCGAGTATTGGATTATATTTTACCCGCATCACGAACTGCATTAAAAATAGATACTGTCGTTATCACGCCAAAAGTTCAATATAACTGTTCTACTCCTGGGAACTGTGTATCAAATTCCATTCCCCTCGCATTAAAAATGTATCTTGCCGGTAATCTCGTGGGAGGTAGCAATCCAGTCACGGGTACAGTCATCGGTTATGGAAACAGCGCCAGGTCTTCAACAATACGATTCTCTATTCCAAATACTTCTCAGGTACCAGGCTTTTTTAATTACGTCATGTTTGAAGGTATTTAAAACTTTACTCTAACCGTGTTATAGATGTATATTAATACATTAATAATTGAAATTTTAATAACATGAACGATAATAATAGTAAGGTATTGGTTGTCGATGATGATCCAGGTATTTTAGAGCTCTACACCGACGTTTTATCTTCAAATGGTTTTGCTGTGGATAGCGTGTCTAACGGAGCCTCAGCTTTAGAGATTCTCAAAAAACGTGAGCACAAGCTAGTTTTACTCGATATTATGATGCCAGAGATGGATGGGATCCAAGTATTAAAAACAATTCGGACAGACAAAGATCTTTATGGTAGTCCTGTTATTGTGATGCTGACCAATTTGGCTCTTACAGACAATATAAAAGAGGCATTAGACAGTGGAGCTGACGCATATCTCATAAAATTATCACTCTCCAATGAACAATTAATTCAACAGGTAAAAAATTATCTGTACGGATTTAAACAGTAATATTATTTATTGAATTAAAAGAAAATGTCACTGCCCAAAGTGTTCGGACTCGATATCGGAAGCTCATCTATTAAACTAATACAATTTAAAGATATTGCTAGTAAAACGCCAAAACTATTTAAAGTAGGTAGTATTGAGACTCCAGCTGGTACATATGGAAATGCTGATGAAGCCTCGAAGAAAAAATTATCAGATGCAATAAAAGAACTGGTAGACCAAGTAGGACCAGATACTAAAGATGTCGTGAGTGCTGTATCGGAGCGTGATGTTTTTTCGACAAAGATAAGATTTTCGTTTGATGATGAAAAAAATCTTAATGAAAGCGCATATTGGGCAATTTCACGCGTCATGCCTGTCCCGATTGATACTGTGAAATATGGCTATTTGCCTATCACTATGATTGAGCAAAATGGGAAAAAAGAAATGGAGGCTTTGGTTATTTCTGTAGAAAAGAAAATTTCTGATCAGTATGCAGATATTATTAGTATGGCTGGATTGACGCCATATGCTCTAGAAACTGAGGGTGTCGCTTTGGTTCGTTCGATTGCACGTAATCTCCCGACTCAAAATACTCAAGGATCATTAATTATCGACATTGGATCGACCAGCACTGGAATCTGCATTGTCCGTGGTCAAAACATAGTCTACTCTACTTCCGTTCAAAGTGGATCAGAGGTTATCACTCGATCTATTGCTCAAGCTTTTATGCTAGATGTAGTGCAAGCTGAGGAATACAAAAAAACCTACGGTCTTAATGAAAAATTTTTCGAAGGTAAAATAGCCAATGTTATTAAACCTATTCTTGATACTGTTCTGATGGATGTAAATCGAGCGATGCAATTTTTTAAACAAGAATATCCAGATACATCTATCACGAGTATCAAACTACTTGGTGATAGCTCTGCTATGCCGAATCTAATATCGTACATTACAAAATATCTAGGAGTAGCAGCAGAAATAGCGGATCCATTATTTGGAATTAATACAAATAAATTGGAAGTAGCTAACAAACAAGCATTTGCTGTCGCAATAGGTTTAGCTTTAAAAAGTGACTTCTAATGAATAGTTTTAATCTTTTTTCCTCTGATGCGAGGAAAAAAAAATCTAATAATAATAAATTTTCCATACCGAAATGGTTATTTTTCATATGGGGATTCACTACTCTAACTGTTGTAATGGCAGCGGCGGCATTTTTTGTAGGTCAATATATGAATGACCGTCTTACAAGTGAAGGTACTTCTATAATTGCGGCTATAGCGGCTCAATCAAAACTAAATGACGTACAAGCTAAAATTAGTAGTTATAAGGCTAGAAATACAGCTAAGGATACAGTCGTAACTAATAGGCTCTCTATCGATAAAATAATTATACAGATGGATACACTTACGGGCTCGACTATATTATCCTATAGTTACAATAAAGATAATCAAAATATGAAAATAGTGGGTCGTGTCAATGATCCGTATCTTGTGATAACTATGATGCAAGGAATGAGAAAGTCCGATTACGTAGGAGATGTGAAATTGTTTCAGCTAGCTGCTTCGACCAAAAATACATATGAATATAATATTTTACTAATATTGAACCGTGAGAAAATACAGACTTTATGAAATAATGCTTCCAGTAGTCACGTTTTTAGTGATTATCGTGGCTCTTTTTTACGCGCTGATTTCATTGCCTGCGATACTTGATAGCAATGATCGATATAATAAATTCGTTAATACTTTAGGGATCTATCAGGATAATGAAAAAAAATTAAAGACCGTATCTTTGACAGATCTTACAGCTAAATTTGACCAACTTAATTCCACTATTCCATCTAGTCGTGCAGATATTGTGAATCTGCTAGCGGATATCATCAATATTGGTAATAAATATGGTTTGACAGTTCAACAAGATATTTCTAAAACAGCAGGTTCATCCAGCAGTAATACTTCATCTGGAGGATCGTCTACTACCACTTCATTGCCTCAACAATCTGTAACTTTGGGACAGGCTACATCTGGAGATTTTGAAAATGTTTCGGATAGTATTCTTATCAACGGTGTTGTTTATCCAATCAGCGTATCATTAATTCTGAGTGGACAGAAAAATGCTATGCTGAGTTTTTTTAGTGATATTAATAATAACAAAAGATTATTAGACGTGATAAATATTGATGTTGGATTAGATAACGCAGAAACACAAAGCTGGACTGCTAAAATACTGGTTTATTCCTATGCCGCGAAACCTGTTAGTTCTATTTTGCCGATTATAAAAAAAGAATCCAATCCTCTTAATACTAATTTTGATACTCCACCGAAATCAGTCGACACAAAATATTAGTTTTATGGACTGTACGTAGAATTGTCATTGCGAGGAGTGTTGAGTGACGTAGCAATCTCTCGCAAATGCGAGCTCTTGTATCGTGTTTTTGTTTATTCCATTCTGTGTCACTCCCGTCTTTACGGAAATCCATTTTTTGTCTCATAAACCTGTCGTCCTGAGCGCATGTGAAGGATCTCTTTCCCTTCTTGTGCTTAATGTTCTGTCTCACTGGCCAGGGCCAAATTAAATCTTATTAGATTGTGTTTCCTTTCGTTCTTTTTGATGGCAGAAAGAACTCCCTAACGGGACTAAATGCAAAACTCCAGCGCGTGAGTCGTTTGCTATCCACGATCCTAC
>Ga0123337_10001192_pt1 | contig 35108 bp, 25 predicted proteins | sample frozenSSSSmetaG_FD_89792 | JGI IMG/M metagenome (GOLD analysis project Ga0123337, IMG submission 89792) | Glacier valley bacterial and archeal communities from Borup Fiord, Nunavut, Canada, to study Microbial Dark Matter (Phase II) -... | ecosystem: Environmental > Aquatic > Freshwater > Ice >...
AAATTACTAAAACCAGAAGTTCATTTCCAACGGATGAAGCGGTGTTTAAATTATTTTATCTGGCCTTGAATAACATTAGCCAAAAATGGACCATGCCCATTCACGACTGGAAAGCTGCATTAAATCGCTTTACAATCCAGTTCGGTGATCGCATGCCTCACCATTAAATTCAAACACCGTCTACACAAAATTCGGGACACCCCCGCTTTCATTTGCAAGGTTGAGCTAACGTTTTGCCAGCGCAACCTGCACAGAATAGTTAATCGCTTAACTTAATTTGATCCGCGCCCGGAATAAGACCTCAGGTTAATGAGAATATTAGTTTGACTTAATCTCACGTAGGTTGGGCTAACGCTTTATCAGCCCAACACCTGCGCAGAATGTTGGGCTGATAAAGCGTTAGCCCAACCTACACATCGGCTTAGCTTTTAAAAACGCGAGTCTTCGTGCGGAAGCCTTGTCCCGGCAAAACTGTTAACTGTCACTTCAAGTCTGAACTAATAAAATCAGCCTGACCGGAACTGACTCCGATGATCAGGAATGAAAGTCTGTTAATGAAATGGTTGGCGCTAACGAAGTAATGCAGCGATTGCTTACTTAATGCGTTCAATTTGTTTAAAGCAGTGCGCCGTATCATTAGAACACTGTTTATATAAAGTACTATCGTAACCGCCCCAGTGTTTCCTTATATCTACCCCGGTAGCCTTCAGTATAGCTTTCGCATAAGTGATCATCGTTGCCAGAATAGCTTCACCGTTATTAAAATAGGGGGCTATATTACCTTTGGCAAATCCTTCTTCAGTCGGCATTCGGGCAGACTCATAACAACGATATAAATCCAGGCTATGAGAAGCATTCATAAAGTTAATTAACATTAACTGCGCTTCTGTAAAACCCTTATTTTTGCTGTCATAGGCGTTTACTAACATTTTTGATGTGCTCTCAATTACCACCGGAGGCAAATTAGTTTGCCGGGCGTACAACTCAAACAATTGAGCAGACCTTTCCAGGTAACAATCTGGGATCTTCGACTTTCCATTACTTTCATCAACACGTCCGGCTCTACAAAGAAATACAGCCATTTTTGCACATAGGATCTGTTCTGCGGTTAATGTCGATAACAGTTTTTTTGCCGTTTCGTTTCCAGCCGATTCTATCTTTTTAATGGCATATTCAAAGACTTTAAGCTGTCTGGCCGAATGCGTTCCATTATGATTTGGCCTGTTTACTCCTGACTTCTCAGCTTTTTCAAACCTATATGGGGTATTAATGGTAACTTTGTTTGCAACACCAAGGAACGCTGGTAAATTTTCTTCACTTATATTGACTTTATTTTCAAATTTTGCATACGGGAAAATAACATCTTTACCTATTTTTCCAGGCCTATCTATTGCCTTAAATTTACCCTTAGAATAATTTTTAAAAGTATTTTCAGGAGCTTTCACTTCTACTATTTTTGCCGGCCTTAAGTGCGGCTCAAGTTCACGTTTTTCTTTTTCCAGAATAGCAATAGGTTCTTGCACGGGTTTTTTTATATTTTTAGGATCTCCCAGTCGCTCAATATTGAACACCAAACACCAACGTTTACTTCTCGCTTCAGTCTTCAGTACTACTCCTGAAGTAAACTTCTGATTTATCGCATTCATAAGAGACTCCGCCTGTGCGCGCCCAGCCTCTACGGGAAGCCAAAGAAAGACCTTCTTGAGATCACCCGATGAACTATTCGTCTGCGTATCAAAGTTTTCTAAACGACCCTCAAACTCATAACCTGTTAAGTTATTTACTTTTGTACTTATAACCTCTAACACTTTTCTCAATGCCAGAAAATGTGCCGCTTCTACTTTAGTATCACTTCCTTTTTTAAAGTTCGCTTTCACATCCGCGAATGATTCACCTGCCGGAGAAGGCTCCGGCTTTAATATCCCATTATCATTGGCATAAATACCGGCCGTCCACAACTCTCCAAGGCGTTCCAAAGCAGGAATATCATTTTCCTTAGCCGCTTCTTCAAGAAGCAACATGCCTCTTTCCTTCTCTTCCTTAACACCCAACCCTTTTAAAAGTATGAGACCTAAGTTGCGCTTTGCAACCACATCACCGGCGTCGGCTAAAGAGGCATAAGCCTGGCAAGCGCCTGTATAGTCGCCTCGATTTTCCAACCCAATAGCGTCATCCAGAGTATTCCCATCATTTTTATTAGCTTGGGGATCGGGAATGGCAGCATTCGTATGCCGTGGGGGCAAATTCAGGTGATTATTAGTTGGTAACATTAAAACCTCTTAGTCAATAATTTCAAAATCTTCATTAAAATGAAGACGCTTTTTTTCGATGCACTAAATTTCGTAAAATCCCCGTTACAAACAATGGTTTATCTGAGGTGATTACTTATTTATTTTCTTGGTGGATGTGCTGATGGAGAGGCATAGTATGCCGGCACAGCGATATAGAAAATCCGTAGTTTCCACAGTGTTTTCCAGGAAAAATGCTACGTGCAGTACTCTTGGTCAAGAGCCTGAATCTGGCAAGGATGACGTGGGTATTAGCGGAACAGCGACGGTGGCGACGCTTGCCAGGTGGACATCTGCCGATTGTCGCTACAGGCAGTACGGCAGTAATTTGATGCAACGTTCGCAAGAAGGGAGTAAGGGAAATTCGTTTCGGAGGCGCCCCCGGGACATGGTTGAAATAGGATAAACCTCTTTCGAAAACTTATTGGGCCGCCGATCAGATCCCGAACAAGCTTTTAAGGTTGGGAAACGTATTCTTCAACAATCCCCCAGGTACCTCTCAACTCTTCATGTAAAATCATTCCCCTTTTTTCGTGTTTTCTTATTCCAGGCTCAGGCTAATTTATAGCCAGGTAAAAACAGTTCACTCAAGACAAATTAACACTTCTGAAAGCAATTATGAAACGGGTCAGCCTCACACAATATCTGGTCGAAGAACAACGCCTCAACAACAATATTCCCGCTGGATTACGTCTCTTAATCGAAGTAGTCGCACGCGCTTGCAAAACCATTAGTCATGCTGTTGGCAAAGGTGCGTTGGGAGAAGTATTGGGTAGTGCGAACACCGAAAATATTCAAGGCGAAGTGCAGAAAAAATTAGATATTTTATCGAACGAAATTTTGTTAGAAGCCAACGAATGGGGCGGACAGTTAGCCGCCATGGCGTCCGAAGAAATGGAATGTATTCACCTGATTCCAAACCGTTATCCCAAAGGCGAATATATGCTGTTATTCGATCCGTTAGATGGCTCATCCAACATCGATGTTAACGTTTCTATAGGCACGATATTCTCGATCATCAAAGCACCGGACGGTATGAAAGCGCCGACTGAACAAGATTTTTTACAACCAGGTTCACAACAAGTCGCCGCGGGTTATGCGATTTATGGTCCACAAACCATGTTCGTACTTACTACCGGTCAAGGAGTGCACTGCTTTACGTTGGATCGTGAAATGGGCTCCTGGGTGCTCACTCAACGCGACATGACAATTCCGGGCGACACGCAAGAATTTGCGATTAATGCATCCAATGCACGTCATTGGCATCCACCTGTCACGCGTTATGTCGATGAACTGCTGGCAGGAATCACCGGCTCGCGCGGCAAAAATTTTAATATGCGTTGGGTCGCTTCCATGGTTGCTGATGTGCATCGCATATTAAATCGCGGCGGAATTTTTATGTATCCGGCCGATGCCCGCGAGCCAGACAAAGCCGGGAAATTGCGCTTGATGTACGAAGCCAATCCGATGGCGATGATAGTGGAACAAGCTGGCGGAGCCGCCACGAATGGCAAACAGCGCATATTGGATGTGCAACCGGAAAAATTACATCAGCGTGTCGCGGTGTTTTTGGGGTCTAAAAATGAAGTTCAGCGGGTGACGGATTATCATCAGGAAAAACAGGAATGATGTACGAACAGGATAACGGTTCTTTAATCGCCAAACAAATTCAGCATTAGAAAATAGTTCCACAGTAGAAATATTCTAAGCAGTCTGGTTTGCTCTGTGGAATCAAATATGAAATCGAGCTGAGTTATGCAGGTCGGGCACGCTTACCGGACAAATGCACGCGAGTGCATGTTTGTGCCTATGCGACCTCGTTAATAATCCCAAACACAAATTAAGAACCGGATTGATCAACCAACCGTAGCGGCGCGATCGTTTTATGTGGATATCCACAATGGACAATCATATTAAGAAGAGTAGACTATGAATTACCTGCTTAAATCATTTTTGGTCAATCATCATGAAACTCTTCTTAAGACTACGTATTATTGCTGGATTGCTTGCTTTCTCTATTTCCACTTTTGCCAATTCCAGCATTGCAGCAACTAGCTATATTCTGGATCCGTATGCAATGACCGGAGGTGACGGCATGTGGTGGCCAGATGGCGATAAGGTTGAGCAAGTATTAAAGGATTACAAATTGACTTACACCAGAGGGCAAATCCAAACAGGACTTTATGGTTGGCAAAGTACCTTCAGAGTGACTGGTTATCCCTATTGTAACTATTGGCGTCCTATTATTTTACTTATCTCTGGTAAAGGACATGATCTTGTTTTTAAAAACAAGGCCGAAGCAGAAAATTTTAGGGAGCAATTACCAAGCATCATCGCTAATAACTCATTAAACCTACCAAAATATACGGCGCTTACCGCCGAGGCCTTTGGTCGCAACGAAAGCATATGGGCTGTAGGGTATAAAACAAATGATCCTGAATCAAGAAATCCACAAGTAAAATTATTATATCTACCTGACCCTTGGGGATATTCTGATGAGAACTACGAGTGTGACTATAGGGACTACAAAGCAGATATGCTAATTTTCCCTTTCCCTGGAGATAATAAATAGGTTTCCCGGTTTTGAGAACCAGGATCTCAGTATCAATGCCGCTCCACGTACCACAACGCCGCCATTGCAGCAGCAAGAAATAATAAACTCGGCAACACAGCAGCGACAAACGGCGGCCACGTATTTAATAATCCAATGTGAGCGAATATATTATTCAGTAAATAAAATACGACCCCGATCATAATTCCGGCGAATATTTTTAAACTTACCCCACCTGACCGGACATGCAGATAAGCAAATGGCAAAGCCAACGCCATCATGACCAGAACGGCGAAGGGATAAATAACTTTCTTCCAAAACGCAATTTCAATTTTTTCTGCATTTTGTTTGTTATCTACCAAATGTTTTGAATACAGATTTAAATCATAAGCAGACATACGGTCTGTGTCATTGTCAGACGAAGATGCCAATAAAATGGCGGGTGTGATTTCCGACATTAAATCGAGATGGGCTAATTGTTTCACTTCCACCGCGCTCATGTCAGCTCCGCTCAGTGACAGCGGAAACCAGGTTTCTTCCACGTTAAGTAATCGCCAGACTGAATTTCCCTGATACTCAGCCCTATCGGCCTTCACTTGTTTAATTAAACGAAATTCATTGTCGAGATCATAGAATTTAATTCCAATTAATTGGCCGCTGGAATTGACATTATTCACATTCAAAAATCGGGAACCGATTATTTCACCTTTAGTTTTTCCCCTGATTCCATTTTGCTCTTCAGATCGAATTAAATCTTTAGTCCAGAGCCCGGATTGAAAATCTTGTTCATGTGCACTCTGTAACACACTAAGTTGGTATTTTTTACTGAGTTTAAACGTGGCCGGGGCAAATAATTCGCCAAACAAAAAAGTCAGTAATACAAAAACCAATCCGACTTTCAGCAGCATTTTGATGGCTTGGCTGGTTGAAAAACCAGAGACACGCATAATCGTAAATTCGGAACGTGAGGCAAATTGTGCCATCACAAAAATCGTTCCAATTAATGCGGACAAGGGCATATATTCATAGACATACCCTGGCATGCCAAGAAGAACGTAGTACAGGGCGTTAACGATTGTGTAACCGCCTGCTCCTATATTTTTTGCTTCGTTGACGATATCAAAAAATGTCAGTAAAGCGATGAATCCCAACAAAACAAAGAGTACCGAACGGGCGATTTCACGCGCAAAATATTTTTCTAATATAGTCATCGCAACACACTTTCTTGCGCATCAGATTGGGATTTGGACTTAGATTTTTCCCTTACTAACTGCGCCCATAGTTGAAGCGGGTGATAACGACTATTAACATTCAGACGCCAGGAAAATAAGGCCGCAATAAGCGCTACAAAAAATAAATGTATAGGCCACCAGGCAAAGGCTAACGAATAGTTAGATTGCGCTACCCATGCATCAGAGACCAACACCATGTTGTAGTAAAAAACGCATAAAAATAGCGCTAATAAAAAGTTGGCAGAACGCCCCGAACGCGGATTCACATAACCTAATGGCACCGCTAACAACATAAGTAACACACCCATAATTGGCAGAGAAATTCGCCACAAGAATTCACCCATATTGACCGGAGTCGGATCAGCCCATAATTCTGCCATCGACGAAGAGACGGCCTTTTTTTCGGGAATTAATTTCTCTGCATCGTCATCAATCAATACACCATAACGATCAAACTGCATCATTTGAAAATCAGCTGCGTTCGGGGCGCCATCATAGCGACGGCCCTGATGCATGATTAAAAATTTATCGCCTGATTTATCCACCACAATCTCACCTTCTTTTGCAATGACGACACTTTGACGATTGCTTTGCACCGTATTGACAAAAATATTTCTGACTTTAGATAAATCGCCGGCAACGCCTTCGACAAAAAAAACCCGGTCCCGCGATGCGGATTCTTGAAATTTTCCCGGCGAGACCCTGGCAATATCGGAGCGTTGTTCAAACCGGTCGGTATATTCCAGACTATTCAGATTAGCCCACGGTGTTACAACAAACGTCATGAAGGTAGTCATGGCAATGAGTGGCGCCGCAAATCGCAAAATGACAGCAATCCAATTGGTCAGGCTTATCCCGGAAGAAAGCCACACCACCATTTCAGAATCTTGATAGCTGCGGCTAACAACCATGAGCACCGAAATAAATCCTGTTAACACGATAAGGATGGGAATTAAATTGAGCGCAGCAAATCCAATCAGGATAAATACGTCATTCGAATCAACCTTGCCGCTGGCAGCCAGACCAAGAATTTTGATGGGTTTAATCGTAATGGCAATAGTGAAAAGAATGGTGAATACAGCGATAGCTGTACTGGACAACTCACGTTGAAGAGCGCGCTTGAAAATCATGGGAGGAGCTATAATCCTGCGTTAACCGAATTTATGAGAGGAAAAAACACGTGGACTTTAGCATAAAACCCCTGGACGCCAAAGGTAACTTCGCCAACTTCGCTACCTTAAAAACTGCCTGCATCGTGGTCGGTATTTATGAAAATCAAAAACTAACGCCGGAAGCTGAGATACTTAATTCTCAAGGCGCTATCAGCGCAGCACTTAAGTCAGGTGATGTAACCGGCAAGGTTGGCAGTATTCTGGTTTTGCGTAATTTAGCTGGCGTATTGGCTGAGCGGATTGTTTTAGTCGGGCTGGGGAATGCGCCAACAACTAAAACACCTGAGCTGTTGAACAGCATCACTTTTCGCAAAGTGGCGCAAACCACTGCGCAATGCTTAGCTGCTCTTTCCGCTTCTGATGCGCTCATCACACTTACATTACACGCCGATAATTTAAATGCAGCTATTCGCAGTCTGGTGTTAGCGATACGCGCTACGGCTTATCGTTGCGACAGCTTAAAAAGCAAGCCGGAAGTCATTACTACCGGCGTTAACAAAATTGCCTTTTCGGTGTTAAAAAAGGATCTGGATAACGCAAAAAATAGTGTGAATCAAAGTAGCGCGCTGGCTAATGGCATCGCGCTGACCAGACAACTTGCGGACTTACCGGCGAATATTTGTACACCCACCTATCTGGCGAATGCGGCAAAAAAAATCCCAAAAGAATTTAACTTCTCAACCGCAAAATTATCCGTAGAAATTTTGGATCGCAAACAATGCCAGGCATTAAAAATGGGCAGTTTTTTATCTGTCACAAACGGCAGCAATGAACCCCCTAAATTCATCGTGTTAAAACATCTGGGCGGCAAGGCAAAAGATGCGCCGGTTGTTTTAGTCGGTAAAGGTATCACCTTTGATTCTGGTGGAATTTCATTAAAACCAGGCTTAGGTATGGACGAGATGAAATACGACATGGGCGGCGCTGCTTCCGTACTCGGCACGATGCGTGCGATTGCAGAATTGAAACTGAAGCTCAATGTGATTGCGGTTATTCCCTCGTGCGAAAACATGCCGAATGGTCGCGCTACCAAACCAGGTGACATTGTCACTTCCATGTCTGGTCAGACAATTGAAGTATTAAATACTGATGCCGAAGGTCGCTTGATTTTATGTGATGCCTTAACTTACGTTGAACGCTTCAAGCCAGCTGCGGTAGTAGATATTGCGACGCTGACCGGTGCGTGCATTGTCGCTTTAGGTCATCACAATTCCGGCTTGTTCACACGCCATGATGCTGAACATGACAAGTTAGCCGATGAATTATTAACTGCTGGAACGGATACAGGTGACACGGCGTGGCGCATGCCCATCGGTGAGCCATATCACGAACAACTAAAATCGAATTTTGCCGATGTGGCCAACATCGGTGGCCCTGCTGCAGGTAGCATTACTGCGGCGTGTTTCCTGGAACGCTTTACGAAAAAATATACATGGGCGCATTTGGATATTGCCGGAACGGCGTGGAAATCAGGTGCGGCCAAAGGCGCAACTGGCCGGCCTGTCGCTTTACTAACGACCTTTTTAATTAACCGTTCAGAGGCAATGTGAAACTCGCCTTCTGCAAGTTCAATTGACGTTTCATGCCATTTCATAACAACGCATATTTAAGCTTTTCCCCTCTATAAAGCCTGATAGGTTATAGTTTAATGTATCATTATGCATTGCCACATCGCTACTTTTACTTGTAGCTAAATTTGTAGCTAAGCATAGACTTAATCTCTAACTACAAATTTCAAAAGGTGCATATGGCTAAGCGCGGAATAAACTTACTTGACGACCTACAACTAAAAAGTTGGATTGTTAAAGGTGAGCCAGTAGCAAAATCAGATGGTGCTGGATTGACCTTTACTTTATCGAAAGCAGGTACAGCTACATTTGTACTTCGCTACATGCGCGGAGGAAAACCCAAAGAACTCACACTCGGTAATTACCCAGATTTGACACTTGCAGTGGCACGAAAATTAGCAAGAGAAAAACGTGCTGGCATTGATCAAGGTGGAGATCCAGCCGCCGAAAAAAAACGAGAAAAAATGCGCATAAAACATGCGTGGACAATCAATACTCTCGCCGAAGATTATTTATCTAAAGACTTGACCAGTCAAAATTACGCTGAAAAAACTCTCTATTATCGAAAATGGGATCTTGAAAATATTATCAGACCAAAGTTAGGATCGCTTGAAGTACAAACGATCACCGCTTCAGACATTGTTCATTTAATTGAGAATACAAAACGCTCCTGGACAATCAACAAACGCATCCTCACATCAACCAGTAAATTATTCGACCACGCGGTCGGTAAACGCCTGATCATAATTAACCCATGTACCGGAATAAAACTAACTGCATTAATTGGATCGCGCCCGCCTATCAAGCGCCGGGTAATGCTTACCGAAATAGAATTGCGGGCAATTCTCTCTAATATTGACGACCTCGGACAAGAAAATGCGCTTGCATTCAAAATTTTACTTGCCACCTGTGTCCGCTCTATTGAACTAACAAAAGCAAAATGGGAGAACATTGATTTCATCAAAAAAATCTGGGTAATACCAGATGAGTCTGTTAAAACAAGACAAGGATTTTTAGTGCCACTTACACCGACAGTTGAAAATTGGTTTCTGCAATTACGTGATATTGCCGGCGACTCTGCGTATGTCTTACCTGCACGAGATACAAGACGAACAAAATACGGAGATTCGCATGTTGGCCCAACAACCTTATGGGCTGCCATCACAAGGGCTTTTAATCGTGGAGCGATTGAGGCTAGAAAATTTACACCGCATGATACCCGCAGCACAGCTAAAGGCCATATGCGAAATTTAGGCATTAGCCGCGAAGCATCAGAACTGGCACTCAATCATAAAATGAGAGGAATGGAGGGAATTTATGACGTCAGGGAAGATATTCCGGAACGCAGAGACGCACTTGAAAGATGGGCGTTTTTTATTAATGAATGCGAACGCGATCATTCTTTGAGTTCCAATCAGTGATCATCCGCAGTAGATAACAATAAAAATCGGCAAACAAGATCAAGCATCTGGACTTATCGCAACTTTAAAAAACAAGCTTCTAAAATAAAGTACCCTTCGGGAAAGACATAACCTTGATAACCAATTTTAGAAATCAGATGGAAAGCTATGCTAGATAAGGCTTTGACTGTTTTAATCACTCATAACTTAAACCTAACCTCGATATAACCAAGGTATATTTAAAAAAATAACTTCTTTAATAATTCATATCTGTATAAATCAATGGCTTACAAGCAGGTTATATTTCTGATTATGTCAGGTTATATTTCCAACATAACCATCTAAAGCTTTATAAATCGATGGCTCACACACTGAAAAATGGAGGGAATATAAAGGTTATATCTTTCCCGAGGACGACTTTATTTTGGGAGTTTTTTGAATTTTTTCCTTGCTATCTAAAAACATCAAATTACCCCTCCATCTGCGTCATTTTGCGGCACATTTTTTTGTGATATTCCGCCCTTGTGACGCTAGATTTCCCCTATGTGCATCGTATTCAAAAATTTGAGTCGAAACCGACTAATTTAGCGGCCAGGCGTGGAGTGGGGACAACTGCGAAGTACGACATGAAGTCGCTGAAATGATTGCTTTGATCAATATAATTCACTAGCTCACCTTGATTGCAATTTACCTGATATTAAATTTTTGTTTTTCCTGAAACACATCGCTTACTAAACGATTTTTGAAAGATAGTTCGATTTCAACTTCATAATGAAAATGAGGACACCTTTGGCATTCATCAATCTCTTTTCTTCATAAAACGAGCTACAGCCCGGTGGCGGGATACTGTCTGACAGCTCCCCTAATACGTCTTCTCAGTTTTAAATACGTTCCAGGTAAGCTGAAATATGTTCTTCCGTATGTTTCGTGATTTTATAAACGCCACGCTTGTCGGTAATTAATAAAACCCCAGATGTGCGCCAGTGCGTTATTTTGTGTCGTGGAATGCCGCGCGCGATGAGCTCGCTTGCACTCATTGTTTTAGCGCGTATTGGGCGTGTGCCCGTCTTACCTTTTTTGTGTGGCGGCGTTGATTTTTTTTGTATTGACGCAATGGAAGTGGCGGCAACTGGTTTTTCATCCAAATCAATTCCAAACAAGGCGGACAAATCGGCATTGTCCAATTGTTGATGCTGCCCCATTGAGGCATCTGCCGTTGGCAAATTACCTGCTTGCAAAATTAATTCCTGCGGATCGACATGTCGCAACAAAAATAGTAATTCCGGTTGTTTGTCCAGACGTGCTCCGACACCATATAACGTGGCGGCGATGTGCTTGCACATGTAAGCTGAATCAGGGCAACTACAAGAAAACTGAATTTGTTTTGACACAGGAAACAAGCCATCTTTGGGGCGCGTGACAACTTCCATTACGGCGCTGGATAACTTTCCTTTCAACAGCTCGATAAGCGAAGCAACTTTGCCGGCACACTCTTGCAGCATAGTTTTCCAGAGATGCTGTTCAAGCGCCTCCACCTTAATAGTCACTTTGTAGATAGATGAACCGAATACACGGGCACTAATTTGACCCGCGCTAATTTGCAGATCAACTACCGAACCATTGCGCACATAAGTGCGTCCGCGCGGTAGCCGGTTATCAAAGTCGCTGTAGGATTCCAGATGTTCACACCATTTTTTACCCCAAAAAGTGGAGGCAATAGTGCGGCCATTAATGACAATGGGCTGACAGGTTTCTCCTTTTTTCTCCAGTTTTTTGAGTTCACGCGCGGCGTTAGCTTTGCGTTCTGCGACCGGGACATAACGTGGCCAGGAAAAATAGCTCATCTTCATTCCTTTAAAAAGATTGGCGAGTTTTAGTTGATAGTTTCGTTGATAGCGCTGTTTATGTCTAACGACACCAATTGCAATAATTCTTCATTACTCATTTCAGTCAGACGCATTTCACCGCCGCTCAGAATAGTGGTGGAGAGTTCCTGTTTGGATTCAATGAGCGTATTAATTTTTTCTTCAATGGTGCCGCGACAAATGAATTTATGGATCAGCACATTTTTTTTCTGGCCGATGCGATACGCACGGTCAGTGGCCTGATTTTCCACGGCAGGATTCCACCAGCGATCAAAATGAATGACGTGCGATGCCGCAGTCAGATTCAAGCCTGTTCCGCCTGCTTTGATGGAAAGCACAAAAAACGGCGGCCCTTGTTCTTGCTGAAAATCATCCACCATCGCCTTGCGCGCTTTGACTGGCGTGCCGCCGTGCAGCACTAAACCTGGACGGCCAAAAATGGTGCGTAAAAATTCTGCGATAGGCGCAGTCATTTCCTGAAACTGCGTGAAGATCAGCACTTTTTCCTGACGTGCGCAAATCGCTTCCGTAATCTCACGTAGCCGGGCAAATTTACCGCTGTCCTCTGCGTTAAAACTACCGTCGCCAGACCATTGCGAAGGATGATTGCAGATTTGTTTGAAGCGCATTAAAAATGCCAACACGGCGCCACGTCGCTGCATGCCATCGAGTGAATCAAGTAATTTGGTCAGTTCAGTAACAGATTGTTCGTACAAACTTGCTTGCAAACGGCTAAGTGAGCAGTACGCTTTTACTTCGGTCTTATCGGGCAAATCGGCAATGATGCGTTTGTCGCTTTTTAATCGTCGCAAAATATATGGCTGCACTAAATTACGTAATGGAGCGTAGTCCGCATGGCTATTTTTTTCGAGCTGTTTTGTAAACAGGCTAAAGGTTTTATCTGAGCCTAACAGCCCCGGAGAAATGAAGTCGAATAGCGACCATAAATCGCCCAGGCTATTTTCTACTGGCGTGCCGGTGAGAGCTAGTCTAACCCGGCTTTTTAATTCTTTTGCCGCACGTGTCTGGCGCGCAGCCGGATTTTTAATCGCTTGCGCTTCATCAAGCACCACTAATGACCACGGTGTTTCCAGTAACCATGGAATACGGATTAAGTTTCCATAAGTGGTAATGACGACATCAATTTCAGTGAGATGGTTGGCCGTGAGTTGGCTTAATTCTTTACCTGACAGTGCAGACGAATGCGCTGTCAACACACGCAGACCTGGAGCGAAGCGAGCTATTTCGGATTGCCAGTTACCGATGAGTGAAGCTGGTAACACAATTAGATGAGGCAATTCCGACGAGACAGGATCTGTCTCGCGCTTATTGTCACGTTTAATAAGCAAAAATAATGCGATGACTTGCAGTGTTTTACCCAGTCCCATATCGTCAGCTAAACAACCACCCAAACCAAGTTGGTTCAGATACCAAAGCCATTGCACGCCGTCTTGTTGGTAAGGACGTAGTTGTGCTTGAAGTTCAGGGCTTAAATCTATTTCACCACGTGGGTGACGTAATCCATCTAATGTTTTCTTAAACCAGTCTCCAGCAACCACGTTCGACCAGTTAGCAACATTGTCTGGCAGGGCGGTTTGGTGATTAGAATCCAATGCGGCGCCTGACAGTAAGCGCATCCCTTTAAGAAACGAAATACTGTCGCCGGTGCTGTCGCGTTGTACTTTTTTCCAATGCGATAAAACTTCGTTTAATTTTTCGCGATCAAGTTCAACCCAGCGGCCTTTGAAGCGCACGAGTCCACTACCTGCTGCCTGCAACTGTTCCCATTCTTCCCGTGAAAGTTGTTCATCTCCCAGTGATAACGTGATATCGAAATCGAGCATGGTATCCAACCCCAAGCCAGCCGCGCGCTTGCCAATGTTGACTTGCACTTGCGGGCGCGGGGTTTTGTGGTTCCACCAGTCAGGAATGCGCGCGATGATGCCAGAGGCTTCAAGAGTTGGTATCGACTTCAGAAATTGATGTGCCTCTTTGGGAGTCCAGGCGATTGGGTGAAAAATGGCACCAGTATCAACTAACGATTTTAACCACGGGCTTTGTTCAGTTGCTTTGTTAATGGGTTCCAGCAAGTTAAGCAAGACAGAGCGGTCTTTTGCGTATTCTTGTAATGCGCGTCCGAGTGGTTGATGTAGTACTTTGGATTGGGTTGACGATTGTGCTGACGATTGAGATGACGACTGTGTTGAAATTCGTGCGGCATAAGTGGCCAGAAAGGCAAATGGCGCGGCATCATTATTTTTATTTTCGGCCAGATGAAAGCAAATTCGTCCCAGCATATTCCAACTGGGATTTAGCCGGGCAAGCCAGTTCGTCACATTGCCATCAAGGGCGGCGATCTCTGCACAGGCTGCGGCGTGTAAATCAGCCCAAAGAATTTCAAGATGCGCCACAGTCAGATATTCCGCGCCCAACATGGGCGGTATGGCGTTGATTAATTGTTCCAGCTCCGCCAGTGGAGCTGGAATTAGTGTGTCGCTCCACGTGTTAGCTAAATCCGGCATTCCGCATAAACGCACCATAAAAAGGTGCGCTAATTCACGACCAAATGCCAGTGAGGGGGAAAGTGCCGTTGCCAGTTCCACTGCGCCCAAATGCAATAAGCCATGGTTAGCACCACGTTGAAATGCATCCGTGATGCGAGTAACAGCGCGTGGTGTTGAGCTGGATTCAGAGGTGTCAAGTTGACTGTTCAGGTAAGCGAGATGCATCTGCCCACCGGGTGTAATGAAGAGTTCGGGAACGACGTTATTCATCAAACTGGCGACTTGTAATTTAAAAAGAATACTGAAAAGGACGCCATCATAGCGGGTTTCAAATTAGCAGAACATTTAAAGCCATGCTAAAAAACATCGTTTTGAAATAACAGAGTTCTATACGGGAGTTTTTTGAACAAAAAACAATCCACCACCAAGTATCATCAAGATGCCACCAAATACACGATGTTGAATCATTACAGCTTTGGCATTAGTGAGGATTTTTTGGAATGCGCTGGCCATGAATGCGTAACCGTGCATAACTGATATATCGATTCCAATCATAGTAACTCCTGCTACAAACAGTTGCATCGAAAGGGGTCTGCCATGATCAATAAATTGCGGTAACACTGCAACCATAAACACGATTGCTTTTGGATTGGTTGCATTTGTCAAAAAGCCTGTCATAAAACGTTGAGATACTGAAAGTGTTGGCATTGCTACAGATGCCGTGCCATCTATAGCGTTTGTTCGCGCGATGGCAGGGATCCGCCATTGAACGAATGATACGTAAACAACTCAACTACCACCTACTAAAGTAGGTGGGTTAGGGCAGACAACTGAAGCCGTCTAAACGCGCATGAGTCAAAACATTTACGATCAAAGTCACCGTCTGAAGACGGTGACTGATTCAAGGCAGACGGGCCCATCATAAATTTAAGCAATGCGCTTGAGAAAAGCCATGCGCCTAATTAAATCCTGATCAATAACGATGCTGTAATCTGTTCTATCAGGATGGATTCTCCACGCGTTATAGAAAATTTTGGCATGAAGCAGATAACAAAATATGGTACCCCTATAAATGAAGTTTTTAATTTTAGAGAACACTATAAAAAAACTGATAACTAATGAAAAAAGTGAATTTGCATTACTCTGAGTCGTTGTCTCGATAGTAGTATTGCTCGACCATGCTGTCATTTTTATATACCCACTCCACCAGAGCTCTATCTGCTTCGTCTAACGCGTTGAGAAGGTTGCTGTTTTTTGCAGCGACCCTTATGGGAATCACCCACAGGTGATGCTCTCCGGCGACATGGATAGTCAGTGTGGGTTCCTTGTTTGGATGTAGTTCGCGGCCAACTATCCGGCAGTAAGGTGTCGCTTTGGGATCTAGTCTTAATTGTATCCAGGGGCGATATCGAATTATGGACTCTACGCCAGGCTGATCTGTTTTCATAGCAAGGAACTCCTATGCTTCGTTCAATAATAGAAAAAAATGTTTTTTTAATTGTTTGCTTTTCCGCACTATGTGCGCTGTTATTTCCAGTAGCATTTGTCTGGTTAAAACCGTTAATACCAATAATGTTAGCAGTTATGATGCTTGGAGTCGGTTTTGATGTAAAGCCGATTGAACTTAAACGGATATATGAACATAAGCTGTTTGTAATCATAACGGTAGTCGTCAGTTTTTTCACAATGTCACTGTTAGGGTTTACCATTGGTAACCTGTATAACCTTGGATTGCTTGAAATAATTGGTCTTGTTTTAGTTGGCGCATGTCCGGGAGGATCTGCTGCCACTGTAATGTCGTATTTATCGCGATCTAACGTGAATTTAACGATAGCACTGACCTTCTTGTCTACCTTGGTTTCTCCTATCATCACGCCACTACTTGTGTACTTGTTTCTCCATAAACAAATCGAAATGCCTTTTCTGTCTATGGTGGAAAATCTGCTTGTCATTATAGCGGTGCCATTAATTTTAGGCGCTATGCTAAACAAGCTATTTAAACCGTCCATTAGAACAAACATTTCTCACTATTTCCCGTTGGTTTCTATAATCTGCATTGCGTTGATCATCGCAAACATAGTAGCCATAGATAAGCATAGAATCCTGGATTTTCCGATTGCATTAGCGATAGCCGTTCTCACAATGAATATTGCTGGTTATATCATTGGATACATTTTTGCGAAAATCGCCAGACGCAGCACGGATGAATGCAGGTCTATTTCCTTTGAGTTTGGTATACAAGACAGTGCTGTTGGGATTATGCTGGCATCTTTATTTTTTGGTGCAGCAGCGACATTACCTAGCGTGTTTTATAGTTTTATTCAAAATATGACGGCTTCAATTCTAGTGAAAATTTACAATAGAAAATCTCAGGAAAGTGATTCGGGCATTAGTTTAAATAACCAGATCAATGAATAGTTACATGGCGACCTTCCCGTTCTTTTAGCCTCAAAAGCCGGCGTAGGCCGCCACCGTGGCACAATCAATTTATTTGCCAATTACAGCATTAACTACCGGCATGATTCAATCTAAGACAACTCAGAACAAAAACACCTGAATTTTAGTTAACATCACAAACCAATCTCAGCTAGCTCAATCAAGTCAAAATCTGATTTGTATATTCACGAAAAAAACTTCAAGATGTCAACGTTGACTCTAAAGTGGTCTCGACTACATTAATGCGGGATTTCTGTAACGACAGAAAAATGTAGAGTCGTTTGTTTTGAAGAAGTGTGATGTTACGGAACGCAACTTAAAAAACACAATCGTTAATTTGCGCAATTAAACCTCTAGCTAGCAATACTCATAATTGATTGTCGAACAGACCCACAATATTTATCTTCAGAACTAACGACAATATCCTTATAAGTGGGGTTATGTGCCACCAGAACTTCTTTATTGTTCATCATTTTAATTTGTCGGCAAATAGCACGCCCAAGGGATTTTACGAAATAGATAGATATGTGCAAATTGTGTTCCCGGTAATCAGGGTCTGAAACTAAGATATCACCTGATTTAAATCTGGGAAACATGCTATCGTCATCCAAGATAACAGCAAAAGAATTCTGGCTCAGTTCAGCATATACGCCGACCTGTCGTTTGATACTCGGATTTTTTTTAAATAATTTGGTTATGTTTGCATGTTCTGTTACTTCGTCCCAAGAAATTAATGGAACGGTACTCCATGGGTGATCTATTGCGTGCTGTAAGTTTGAAAACATAATTTCTGTTTTCCCATACAACAGCCATTCAGGAGTGACATTTAAAAATTTTGCCAGCTCAGGAATTTTAGACATTTCTGGCATGCTTTTACCCGAAAGCCACTTCCTTACGCTCTCGTGGCTAATTTTAAACTGTTCCGCAAGTTTAACTTGCCGCCCCTTTCCCTTTGGAGCAAATCCTATCTTATCTAAACCATCGTTTAGTCTTTTTGCAAATAAAGATTCTGGTTCTTTCACTTGATTCAAAATAATTGATCCGTATCCTGGTTATGAAAAACGTATTTGCAACCATTGGCTGCAAATACGTTTTTGTTATGGTAAGTTATCAAACACGATGACAGTTTATGCTGTTCCGCAAAGAACAAAACTTACCGCTTGTTTTAAAGCGACTAATTTTAACTAAACTTCTTTAGTCTTACCAGCAAGAACTACATGTGGTGAGGCGGTCAGCCAAGACTTGATAAAAAGTTTAGATACTTTTTCAGCATGTCATTGTAACTTTGTGCAATAGCTTTTTTTTTTAAAAAATACGCCAATGCCCGGCTCATCAATTGGCTCTTTATTAAAATAATTTGGAAACACTCATGACTAATTCGCCCATCCAACTAGCTCCTCCGTAATTCTCTTCCACTAAGCAAGTTCCCTTAGCAAACATGCCTAAAAAGGCGTGACGGTTTTGTTCACTCTGAAAAAAGGAAGCATCATGTCTGTGAATACGCAAAAACAGCAATTGAAAGAAGGTCATCGCAACTTGAAAGAGGACCTGGTAACTCATTGTAAGTACGCTCTTAATTCATGCTTTAAAAACATTGCCTCACCAGGTTTTGTTCCCGAAAACATAGCCATCTTTGGCAGCTATCTGACCATTTCACTCCTCTTTGTTTTTGATGTAATTACAGACCCGACAATCTCTTTTCATCTCCTTTATATTTTCCCGCTCACTTTTATTGCACTGCATAGTTCGCGTACTAGTCTGGTAGCAGGCGCAGTCATATTATCTATCTCACTCCAGATAGGTGAGCTTCATTTCTTTCAAGACTCTGCTTTGAGAATTCCTGTTTATCTTTTTTTGTTCATCGCTTTTTCAAACATTATCTGTACTCTTGTTGCCAGATATTCCAGAGCCCATGCGCTTGAAGTAAAACACTTATCAACTCTTGATCCACTGACACACCTTTGTAACCGGCGAGGTCTTGATAAGGCAATGGAGACGGAAGCTGTGCAGCAGCGTCGCTATGGTGATTGTGGTGGTCATCTCTCATTGGCAGTGCTTGACTTAGATGGATTCAAAGGACTCAACGATTCTATGGGGCACAAAACGGGTGACAAAGCCCTCATCTTGCTTGCTGATATTTTGCGCAATCAGATTCGCCAGACAGATACGATTGCCCGGTTAGGTGGTGATGAATTCGTTGTTCTGATGCCGAACACGCAAGCATCAGATTGTCATGCGCTATGTCATCTTCTTTGTCACACCATTCGCACCAGGATAACAGAATCTTTTTCTTATCCTCTTTCAGCCAGCATTGGTTTTACTACTGTTGAACATCCGGCAGAAGCTTCCATCGATATTTTGTCTGTTGCAGACAAAGCGTTATATCGGGCCAAGGCTTCAGGCAAAGGCTGTGTGGTCAGAGGATATGTGGAAGTTGAGGCGCAAGAGCGGCAACGGTTGGCACAAGAACCTGAAAATTCTGAGCAATCAGAAAACAATCAGTGCAAATCCATACCTTTGTATGATGGAAAAAATGGCCAATTGGCCTAGTATTTTGCCTCCTCAGAATATTGTGCGCACCTATTTTGCAATTTTTATAATGATACCGATAATGAAACTAGCAGCTCCAATCCCCCACTTACTAACCGGTTTTTCTTATTACTTTTTTAGGGCCTGTTTTTCATTCCTCGTTATTTGGCTGTTACTTCCAAACGCTTACAGTCAGGTCATTCAAACACCGGACAGTGAAGAACAACGACGTCGTGCACAAACGGAAGCACAAGAGAGGCAACGGTTATTGCAAGAACCACGGGTGGAATTGACTGCCGAAGTACCAAAGGAATCACCCGAAGCAGTGACACTGCCTGCTGAGACGCCGTGCTTTCCTCTTCATCAGATAACACTCCAGGTCTCTGCACAACTGTCCGATAACGCAAAGCACCTTGGTGCCAGCTCGTTACCACTTGATCCCTTCTTTTTCGCGCAGGAATACTTGCAGAACTATGTCGGGAAATGTGTCGGCAAAGAAGGCTTGAATTTAATCGTTCAACGTCTGACCAGTTTAATTCTGCAAAAAGGCTACAGCACCACACGTGTTGGACTTGCTGAACAAGATTTGTCTTCCGGTGTGCTCAGGCTGACTTTAGTTCCCGGGCTTATCCACGCCATTCGTTTCAACGATCCAACCCTTTACGGAACATGGCGTAATGCCTTTCCAACCGGTGCCGGACAATTACTCAATCTGCGCGATTTAGAACAAGGCTTGGAGCAAATGAAACGCGTGCCCAGTCAGGATGTGGAAATGCAGATTGTGCCGGCGGAACAACCTGGTGAGAGCGATGTCGTCCTCACGGTGAGTCGCAGCAAATCATGGAAAGTCAGCGCCAGTCTGGACAACAGCGGCGCAAAAGGAACCGGACCATTGCAAGCCGGTGGTAATTTTTCAGTGGACAATTTACTCGGTCTGTCCGACATGCTAAATGTCGGTATTAATACCGACGCCAACCGTGACGGAAATCAACGCGGCACCAACGGACATAACATTTATTACGCTCTTCCCGTCGGCTATTGGTACGCCAGCATTGCTGCCAGTGACTATGACTACCATCAACAAATTGCCGCTGCTAATCAGACGTATATTTCCAGCGGCAAATCACAAAATCTCGATGCCAAAATCAATTACGTTTTTCAGCGTGATCAGAATCAAAAAAACAGCTGGCAATTCAATATCGGAAAACGATGGTCGCATGCGTTTGTTGATGACACGGAAATTGACGTCAATAAGCGCAATGTCACGTTTGTTGAAGCCGGTTGGGTGCACAAACATTATTTTGGCAATGCGCAACTGGATCTGACGTTGCTTAATCGCTGGGGCGTTACGTGGTTTGGTGGTCAGGAAGATGCGAAGAACCTTCCTGCTGACGAGCCGACATTTCAATACACGCTTCAAACGATCGATGCCACGCTGAGCGTGCCATTTCAGATTGCTTCAAAACCACTCAGTTACATCGCCACCTTACGCGGACAAACATCGCAATCTGATTTGTATGTATCTGATCAGTTTTCGATTGGCGGACGTTATACCGTGCGCGGATTTGATGGCGAATTAACGCTCACAGCCGAACGTGGATTTTTCCTCCGCAACGAAATCGATATGCCATTTGCTATTCCGGTTACGGGAAGCTCGCAATCTGCTTACGTCGGTCTGGATGTCGGCAAAGTATTCGGCCCCAGTGTTCAGTATCTCGTCGGCGACAAACTGGCCGGCGCGACCATAGGACTGCGCGGCACTTATCGTGGCGTCAGCTATGACCTGTTTTCCAGTTGGCCACTTTACAGACCGGAGCAATTTAAAACGGCCATTCCCACCTTGGGATTTAATCTCACTTTTCAGTATTAATCATAACGAAGAAGGAAGTAAAAAAATGCAGTCAGATACTCGAATAAAAGCGCGTTTCACTTTTTTAACATTAGCGGGATTGGCATTGGCTGGCGTACTTAGCGCCTGTGGAGGTGGATCTGACGGAGTCGATCGAATTAAGAATGACGACAGTGCTGTCATTCTTCCTTCGGTGAATCCGTTCAATAAATATATTGGCACTTTCTCGGAAAATGAATGTTGGGATATATCTCTACGTCCGGGGCTTGCAGCTGACATGCGATTTGAAATGGTTTTATCCGCTTCAGATAAACCGGACACCATAAATTTTGCCGGCACTTATTTCTTTTATGAATATGGCTCAGGCAAAAAATGTGCTGTTGAAATAGGCTCATCAACTGCCTTTGGTGAGATGACTTATTTCGGCACGTTACCTTCTGTTGAATTTACCAACTCAACGAAGCCGCCTGTCGAAGCTGACAAATATCAGCTGAATGTCAGCAATGTAATTAATAAGGGTGAAGTCGGATTCGGGGTCGATGAGTTAACTGACTGGAAAAGTTTAAAAGGGTTACTGGCTCAGGAAGGCAACATTCTTTACAACGGAGACGATCCTTTAGACGCGGAAGGTTTTCCTACCAAACTTAATTCAGAGACTTTTTCAGTCCGGCAATAGATAACGAAAACTATATTTTGAAATTGTGTGCCTGTGAACCTCAATATCGACGAGGGATTCGTAGGGTGGGTACGCTGTTGTGCCCACGCGGTAGTTGATAAACCAAAACACACATTAAGAATGTGTTGATCAACGAACTTTTCAATACTAATGACCACAAAGAAGGAAATAAAAATGCAATCAGGTACTCAAATAAAAACACATTGGACTTTTTTAACATTAGCGGGACTGATATTAACCGGCGTGCTTAGTGCTTGTGGCGGCGGATCCGGCGAAGTTGATCGAATTAAGAGTAATGACAGCGCTGTCATTACTCCTTCGGTGAATCCGCTCAATAAATATATCGGGACTTATCGGGAAAATAAATGTTGGAAAAGTTCTGCGACACTAGTTCCCCATTCCGGCATTATCGTTCAACTGGTTTTTTCAACATTGGATAAACCAAATACGTTGAAATTTACTGATACCCATTTTTATTATCAAGCTAGCGAAAGCGAACAGTGTGGAGTTCAAATAGGTTCATCTATCGCTTATGGTGAGATGACTTATTTTGGCACGCTACCTTCTGTTGAATTTTTAAATTCAACGAAACAACCCCTCGAGGCAGATAAATTTCAATTTGAATTTACAAATGTAATCAATGAAGGAGTGTATGGAGAACATTGGGATGAGTTAAGTGAATATAAAAATTTTAAAGGGTTAATAGCTCTGGAGGGCAATACCATTTATTTTCATGATAAGCATCCTCTTTTGGATGCCGAAGACTTTCCTACCCAACTCGGTGAAAGTGGTTTTTTGATTCGGCAAAAGATAGCGTTAACTTTTTAACGTTCATTTCTAATTTTGTTAATCACCTGAATCATTTTTTTATCGGAAAACCACCATGAACAAACAAGCCTACCGCGTCATTTTTAGTCAAGTTGTTGGAACCTTTATCGCTGTTGCAGAGAACGTCTCCGGTCAGGGTAAAGCGAAGAATAAATCCATCAACACGACAAGTGCATCGACATCGAAAAACGCATCGTTGCGATTCACAACATTAAGCGTCATGGTAGCCGCGATGTTTGGTTCAGTCACCGTAGCACACGCACAAATGGTGGCCTATAAAAATGGCGCGGGTCCGCGACCGGTGATTGATCAGAGCGCCAATGGACGAACTGTGGTGCAGATCGTCACACCAAATGCAACCGGTTTAAGTCATAACCGCTACGACCAGTTCAACGTCGATAAAAACGGCGTGATTCTCAACAACAGTCCAATCATTACGCAAACACAGTTAGGTGGTCTTATCCAGGGCAATCCGAATATTGCACCAGGCTCAGCTGCCAAAGTCATTCTTAATGAAGTGATGAGCACAAACCGTTCGCTGCTGAATGGTTTTATTGAAGTTGCCGGTGAACGTGCCAATGTCATCGTTGCCAATCCGAATGGTATTTCGATTGGCGGTCTCGGTTTTATTAATACCTCACGTGGCGTGCTGACCACCGGTACACCGGTGTTTGGTGGTGATGGCAGTCTGGCCGCTTTCCGGGTCAGCAAAGGTGATATCACCGTCGGAGGTGATGGACAATCCGGAGGAATCAATGCAACAGGAACAGATCAGCTCGATTTAATCGCACGCAGCGTGCAGGTCAATGATGCACTGTGGGCGAATCAGCTCAATGTGGTGGCCGGCAGTAACCAGGTGAATTACGCTAACCTCGGTGTGCAGGTTATTGCCGGTGAAGGCGACAGACCAACCGTCGGTATCGATTCCGCCGCGCTGGGCGGCATGTATGCACAAAAAATTATGTTAGTCGGCACCGAAGCCGGTGTCGGTGTCAGAACACTCGGCACGGTTTCAGCATCTGCCGGTGACATCACCATCGACAGTCACGGCAAAATCAGTTTGCACGGACAAACCAACGCCAAAGGTCAACTTCAGCTGCGCAGCGATGACGATATCAACAACACCGGTACGTTGTACGGGCAACAGGCAGTGACGATTGCCAGCAACGGACAGGTTTCCAACAGCGGCACATTGGCGGCATTCAATAACTTAACCATCAATGCAGGCAGCATCAATTCTTCCGGAGTTTTAAGTGCCGGAATTAACAGCGCAGGTCAGGCAACCGAAGCCGGTAATCTGACGCTGAATTCTTCCGGATTAATCACCGCTACAGGTCAAAACATCGCCGGCAGTAATATCGCCTTCACCGGTTCAGGTATCACATTCACCGATGGAACCACGAGTGCCAGCACCAGCGCCAACGGTGCCATCGCACTTACTGCGACCGCAGGTGATATCAACCATGCCGGCGCAACGCTGGTCTCCACCGGCGGCACCACACTCACTGCCACCGGCAACATCATCAACGATGCTGGAATGATTAATGCCGGTCAGCTCGCGCTGCGTTCCGCTGCGTTATCTAATGTGGGCGGCACACTGATGCAATCCGGCACCGGCACTACGCAGATAACCACCACCGGCAAATGGAATAACAACGGCGGTAAACTCATCAGCAACGGACAGTATCTGCAGGTGCAGACAGGTGGTCTGAGTAACGCCGGCGGCAATATCAGTCATGCCGGTACCGGTGCATTAACGATCACGACGGGCGAGCTCGACAACACGGACGGTAATATCGAAGCACTGGCCGGACTGAACATCACGGCGGACGATCTGATCAACACCGCCGGAACTATCCAGAACTTAGGCGCTTATGCACTCAATCTGCAAGTAAATCATCGCTTGTCGAATACCAAAAAGAATAGCGTGAGCGGCTTTATCGGCAGCGCGAGTGACATCCTCATCAACGCCGGTGAAATCGACAATACAGAAGGAACGATTTACAGCAAAAAAAATCTCCTGCTGCAAAGTGACGGTGCGCTTATTAATCAAAGCGGTGTTATACAAAGCGACAGCACCGTCCGTGCAATAGCCGGCGGTGTCATTAACAATCAGTACGGTCGGATTGAAGCGAACGGTAACGGTGTGGATCCGACTGCGGAAACACTCCGCATTAGCGGCAGCAGCATCAACAACACGGCCGGTCGCATTGCCAACAGCAGCACCGGCAGCACGACTCTCTCCAGTGCGTCATCCATCACCAATGACGCCGGTGTTATCGGCGGAAATGGTGATGTCACATTAAAAGCGAACACGCTGAACAACAAGCAGCAAGGCCAGGTCATTGCAGCAGGCAATCTGAATTTACAACTCGCTATCAATCTGAACAATAATCAGGGCAGTTTGTACGCCGCTAAAAATCTCGTTCTGCAACAACGTAATGCGACGGTGAGCAACCAGCAGGGAAAGATTAGCGCAGCGGGAAAGATCAGGTTGGATGTGGCCAGTCTGGATAACACGCTGGGACAAATCCTCAGCAGCACAGCCAGTGGGACGATGCAAGCAGACAACGACGAAACTGGTGACATTGCAATCACGGTAGCGAACCAGTTCAACAACAGCGGAGGCACTATCGGCAGTGGTCAGGATCTGCACTTACAAGCGCAGACACTGGCGGGCGATGGCCGCGTTAACGCCGGACGGGACGCTATCGTCCAACTGCAAGGCGATCACCTTTTTACGGCCAATAATATGATTCGTACCAATCGTGATTTCAATTTCACGACCACCGGTACGCTAACTAATACCGCCGATATGGAAGCGGTTCGTCATCTCACGGTCAACGCAGGAAATATCACTAATCTTTATGGCGCGTTAATGAACGCCGGCAATGGCACGACATTCCTGAAGGCCACCAATGCCGTCTATAACATGGGACGCATTTACGGTGATGACATCGCTATTGAAGCCAACAGCATCACCAATGACGGCGTACTGGATGCGGCCGGTAACACATTACAAGCCGGAGTGATTGCCGCGCGTAATGATGTTGATTTAGGTGCCAGCACCATTATCAATCGTGAACATGCAGTGATACAAAGCTTGAGGAATATGTCCATCGGCGGCTCGCTGGATGCCAGTCGCCGGGCAACCGGCAAAGCCGCTTATCTGCAAAACGCTTCTGCCACCATTGACGCAGGAGCCGATTTAAATTTGCAGGTAACCAGACTGGATAACCTGAATCTGCATTTCGAGACCAGGCAAGAGCGTGACGCGCCCCATTATGTGAAGTACTACATGCTCAATGGCAGCGATACCAAATACTACGACGGCATCGGTGCCGTCATCCGGCGGGACGGTGACGTTGATCAGTTACACCTCATCAGCGATGGTACCGTTCACAACGATTTCACCATTTTCTACTACCGCGAAACATCGGAGAAAACGGTCGTTGTACGCTCTGATCAGGGCAAAATTGTGGCCGGCGGCCAGATCATTTTATCGGGTGAGGTGAACAACGATAAAAGCCAGATACTGGCCGGGGGAGCGATCACGGGCGATCTGAGCGGTCTGACCAACACCGAAGCAAAAGGACAGACCATTGTTACCAAAGGTGGCGATGGAAAATATTATGACCGGCTGTTCGACGAGTGGGTTCCGTATTCGTACAGTTGGTATCACACGTCCGATACCAATGTTGGTGGCCGGTTTGATCAGTATTATCCAAAAGTAGAACTATCCGGGACGGAGACGCTCACCCCTGACCTGAATATTCTTGTTTTTAAAGAAAACCAAAACCTGGATCCGCGTAATAACGACGCCATCGGTGTCGACGTTGGTCACAGCGACGTGCCGACCGGTGACGGCAGCACGATTGGCGGCAATCAGGATAATCCCAATTTATCGGATGATATACAGCGCGGTGACACCCCTCTTCCGAATTTCACGCTGCCCAACAGCCAGCTGTTTCCCATCACCAAAGATCCGGCGGCACATTATCTGATCGAGACCGACCCGAAATTCACCAACTATAAAATCTTCCTCACCAGCGACTACATGCTCAGCCGTTTAGGGGTTGATCCGCAGCAGGCGCAAAAGCGGTTGGGCGATGGCTATTACGAACAGAAACTCATCAACGATCAGGTCGCCCAACTCACCGGCAAACGCTTTTTAGGTGACTACACCACCAACGAACAGCAATATCAGGCGCTGATGGAATCCGGTATTAAGATGGCTGAACAGTTTCAGTTAACGCCAGGCATCGCACTCACTGCCAGCCAGATGGCTGCACTCACTTCCGATATGGTCTGGCTGGTCTCGCAAGAAATCACCCTGCCCGATGGATCAAAAACCAGCGTGCTCGCGCCCGTCGTTTATTTAGCGCGGGTGGACAGTACGCAAATGCAGCCAACCGGCTCAATCATTTCAGGACGCAGTGTCGATTTAGCCGTCAGCGGCACGGTGCAAAATGGCGGCACACTACAGGGCACCAACAACACCTTAATCCACGCCACCGACATCATCAACACTGGCACATTGAGATCAGACGCGGCCAAAGGTAACACCGTGCTGGTTGCAGACAATGACATCATTAACACCGGTGGCAGCATTGCCGGCAAAAGTGTCGGCCTGTTAGCCGGACGTGACGTCGTCATGAGCACGACCGTATCAGAAAACAAATCCAGCACCGGTAACGCGCAACACGGTTACAGCAGTGAGAACAACATCATCAACAATGTCGCCAGCGTCACCGCAGATCAGCTCAGCATTCAGAGTGGACGTGATATCAGCCTGACCGCAACAAAAGTCGATACCACCGGCAACGCCACTATGGTTGTCGGACGCGATATCAACTTAAACACCGTCACTACCAAAGAAGCATTCAGTGTCAATCACGATGCGCAAAATAATCTGAGTGTCAGTAAGACCAACGACGTCGGCACGCAAATCAGTACCGGTGGCAATTTAGTGATGTCTGCCGGACAGGACATCAATGCCAAAGCCGCCTATGCGAACGCGACAGGAGAAATAGTCGTTGCTGCCGGACGTGATATCAACCTGGTTTCTGCCCAACAACAAAGCAACTACGCACAAGAAATTTATTCCAGTTCCAGCGGATTAATTTCCTCAAGCAGCACGCATACCAAAGACCATCAGCAAAGTACAAAAGCCATCGGTACGACACTCTCCGGTGACAAAGTTCAGGTCGTAGCCGGACGTGACATTAACGTCACCGGCAGTAATGTCGTTGGTACCAATGATGTGAATGTTGTTGCTGGAAATAACATCAACATCATTGCCAGCCAGGACACGGCGCATCAAAGTTACAGCAAGGAAGAAACTACAACGGGATTATTTACCAGCGGAGGTTTTGGAATTACGCTGGGCAGTAAAGAGGAAGGTAATGCAGCAGTTACTAATCAAGTAATCAACAATGCCAGTACGATAGGTTCAACCAATGGCAATATCACACTTGTTGCCGGTAATGGCTACACTCAGGCAGGCAGTAACGTCGTTGCTGTGATAGGCGACACGACTATCTCAGCCAAGACGGTTGATATCACTGCTGTTCAAGACAGTTATACCCAAACAAATACAACTCATACCGAACAGAGTGGATTAACTTTAGCCGTATCTGCTCCGATTATTACCGCCGTACAAACAATACAGAAAATGAGTTCGGCAGCCAGTCAGACCGACGACAAACGCATGCAAGTTTTAGCCGGTGCTACCGCAGCTTCGGCTGCATACAGTGCTGTTAGCGCAGCACAGAGTCCAACTTCTGGTGTCACTGTCAGTTTAACAATCGGTTCAAGCGAGAGTGAGAGTCAAAGTTCACAAACCAGCACCAGGGTGGCCGGTTCCAAAGTAACTGCAGGAGGCAACGTCAGTATTCGTGCCACAGGCGCAGGTGAAAACAGTAATCTGAATATCATCGGCAGCGATGTCGCGGCAGGACAAAACGCAATACTTAAAGCGGATGGCGACATCAATTTACTCGCCGCTCAAGGTAGTAGTGATCAACAAAGCAGTAGTTCATCAAGCAGTTTTGGAGTTGGAGTTGCCGCCACTTATGGCCCCAACGGTGTGGCTGCCGGCATTCACGTCAACGCTGCCGCTAGTCGTGGTAATGCCGATGGTTCCGATGTCACTAATGCCAATACACACATCAAGGCCGGGAATACCTTATTAATTGAATCAGGACACGACACCAATTTAATAGGTGCCGTCGCCAGCGCACAAAAAGTACTAGCTAATGTAGGTACTTCCGGTTCAGGAAATCTCAACATTCAAAGCCTGCAAGATAAAAGTAAGTACGATAGCGAGGATGAAAATATTGGCGGTAGTTTTACATATGGATATGGTGCTTCCGCCAGCGTTAATTATGGTCAGAGTCAGGCTAATAGTGACTTCGCCAGTGTGAATGAACAGTCTGGAATTAAGGCAGGCGAAGGCGGTTTTGTTATTAATGTGAATGGCAATACCAATCTCACCGGTGGAATCATCGCCAGTACGGCAACACCAGACAAAAACATATTGGCTACGCAAACCTTAACGCAAAGCGATATTCAAAATCACGCCAATGCAAGCGCTGATAGTTTCGGCATCGGTCTGAGTACTGACATGGTAACTCAAGGCGCATATGGTGCAAGCAAAGCAATTGCCGCTGGTTTACTCAGCAATAGTGATGATTCCGGTTCTTCCACGGGAACAACGCGCAGTGCAGTTAGTGCAGGAACCGTCATTATTAGCGATAACCAAAAGCAGCAAGAATTAACAGGGAAGAATGCTGATGTGACCGTAGCCAGTTTGAATCGCGATACGGAAAATGCGCACATAGCAGCACAGCAACAAGATGTGCTTGCTATGGAACAAACGGTGAAAGCGAACCAAACGATTAAACAAGCGGCTCTTGCTGAAGCGACTAAATTTACCGATGAAGCGTACCGTACGATGTTTATTAAAAAGGCAGATATCTACGTGATAAAAAAAGATGCAGAAGGTAATCCTTACCCAGAAAAGTTAACTGAAGAAGAAAAAAACAACATGCAACCAGGCAAAGACGGCAAAGTCCGCGTTGCGAACAATGGAATTTTTAATGATATCGATGCCGCAGCAAAATATGCGGATCAGCATAGTACGGCGGGAGATGGCCCACAGTACCTTATTCATTTTCCTGAAGCAAATAACGGCCTGTCTGAATTATTAGTCTCGGGTTACCAGCACTTTTTAGAAGGCAATGTTTTGGGAAACTCTAACGTGGTACAAGAAGAAATAGATTTAGCGAAGCAATATGGAAAAAGCGGTTTACATTTGGATGGGCACAGCCGTGGTGCTATCACAATAGGCAATGCGTTGGAATCACTACAAAATCAACCGGATTCACAGGGTTCATTGAGTGGCACAACCATTAATCTCTATGGACCTGCTTACAATGCTGAGAAAGCGGATGCTATTCTGAGCAACCTGCAAAATCGTGATGCATTAATGAGTACGGAAGATAAAAATAATTCTGTTTTAAATTTTATGAATCACTCGGCGGATTTCGTTGGAGGATGGATAGGAAGAAATCCTGATACCGGTGGCTCGATTCCTGAAGGGAGTAATTTTGTGTGGGAGGCGTTAAGAGTAATAGGTGGTGAGAATACTGTACATAACTGCTATGGAAATGGAGGAAATAAATGTGAAAATCTTTGGCAAGATTCTCCAAACAATAATCCAATATTGCAGCCTGTTAAAAAATATTAATTGGAGAAAAGATGAAACTGAAAATCATATTTTTAAGCTCTTTTTTATTAACGGCTTGTTTGGGCTTTAAACCATTTCAACCTGCTCCAGATGAATATAAATCTTGGATTAAATCAGGAGTAACCAATAAGCAAGTTAAGGAAGCACTTTTACAATGCGGTTATCCTTCAATTTATGGTTTTAATAAAAAGAGTTACATACCAAATGAAGTCGCACTAGCAGAAAAATGTATGTTCAATAAAGGTTTCAACTATTCAAGTGGATATAAAGGAATGTGCTCTATAGGTAATCGAAAAAACCTACCCGCCTGCCAACAAGAAAGGGCATGCTCCAATCGAGAGGAGCCGGGTTGTGCTCCTATTAATAGTCTCTATACACAGTATACAAAAGAAGGTGCAACTGAGAGCGACGTGAAAGCCGCCATGCTTCGTTGTGGTTATCCCAACGTGTTTGATACCAACGATAAATATCCTGATAGTGAAATAGCCAACGGAGAAAAGTGCATGTATCAACACGGATTTGATTACAGATCGGGATATGGATATAAGCGCCTTTGTGCCAAACCAGTACAAAAAAGTAGCTTGCCGTATTGTCAGGGTGATGAGTCAACTCAAAAAACGATCAATTCTCAATACGAAGGAAAGTGACTTATGAAACTAAACCTAACATTAGTTCTAATATCGCTTGCGTTGGCTGCTTGCATAAAAAGTGGCCTATCTCCTTCCGATTGTTATGGAAATGGCCCACCAGAATGTGAAAAGTTTTGGACCGATTCGCCGAACAATAGACCGTTATTAAAACCAGCCCGACAATATTCAGATACCCCTGATCAAAACAAAAACACAAAGTCAAAAAATATGGCTATCAACTCTTCCAGTAATGGTGAGATTTTCCCCATCACTCAACTCAAATTTAAAACTAATAATTCATCTGTAACACCTGATAGCAGGAATCAACAAAGCAAAAGTATTTACGAAAGCAAGGATGAAATTGAGAAAGAACTCGCATCAAACAATAACGGTACTTCAGAAAGTCGGTTACGCCTATTTGGGCAAAACGGTGCTGGAGTTGTTTTGTATCGTGATTCCAAATGCATCAAACCTAGTTTAGGCAAAGACGATGAAAGAGTATCCGGCGGACTTTCCAGCGCTTTTAGTTCAATGTTTGGCACAGTTTCGAATACATCCATTGGAATGCCAGAAACCGACACAACGCGAAATTTAAGTAAAAAAAATGGACTTCTATCAAAGGCTTATTTCCGTGAATATGTAATTGCAAGTAATAAACCCATCACCGTAGTGATGGGTTTTCAAGATGTGTCTTCTTTCTATAACGCCAATGGTGTCCATTACTCCAGAATCAGTCCAAGCTGTAAAGGAGCAATTCAGTTTGTACCTCATGCCGGTGCAGATTATGAAGCCTCTTTCAGTTGGAGTGAACGTGGGTGCGAATTGGGTATGAATCGGGTGTCACAAAAAGATGGAGTTACTACACTCAAGCCGGTGAAATCTTTTGTGGCTTCTGCTTGTGATAAAAATTAAATAAAGCGCTACGGGGTCTTTCGCGAAAACGTATTTTTTTAACCCTCACTCAAAAACCACCATGACAAGAATTCTAATTACCCTATTCACAGTGATTTCGCTAATCGGGTGCAAATCAGTTGGCACACAGTACGCCTCACCTGCTGCAACCGAACCTCATGCAACGATTAAAAAAAATGATGGCGATGTCCTTATTCTTTCATTTGGTGATGATGGTTGTTATTCAGGAAGGACGCATATACAGCAAGTAGTTTAAGTCAGTAATGACCGGCGTATTTAGTTAAAGTGTTTAACAAAGCGGCGATTCATCAATCTGAAAAAAACACTAAGAAGTAAACATACATTTCCGAATACAACCGAAAGGCTCTGCACATGCGCTTGATTATTTCTCTGTTTCTCCCCTGGCTAACATTCTTTACAATAGGCCGCCCCATTGCTGGCGTTGTCTGTCTGTTTCTACAACTGATCCTCATCGGCTGGATTCCGGCAACAATTTGGGCGGTGTATGCATTGAGTGAATATAAGACTGATAAGAAGATTGAAAAAGCACTCAGTCAACGAGATGCGTAAATAAAGATGGTCAACTTTTCCACCAAACATGCCGGAGCAAAAACGAATGAGTTATGAATTTAATCCGGAAACGCAGGTAGTTGAATTCCCAAATCCGTACAAAGTCGAAAATTTAGCGCTGATCATTTCAGGTCTATTGATGGTTTGTGCTGGCGCTGGAAGTATAGTCAACGCGCGCGAGCATATTAGTCAAAGCCTGAATGGCAGTTCGCTGGGAGTCATTGGCATTTCTATTGTATTACTGGTATCCGGCATCCTTCTTCTGGCGCGCGCTTTTACTCAATTGAGATATTACTTTGGCCGTAACCGCCCGGAAAGCCTGGCGCCATTAGTGCCACCAGATGTGGACGCGGATAGCGATATGGCGTCCTTTTACAAAGAAACCTTACGCCAGAATGCAATCACTTTTCAAGAACCGCATGGACCATTGAATGGTTTACTTTACTCATGGCTGCCGCAACTTATTTTTTCTCCGCGTGTTATTCAATATTCCGCGCAAGTCCAATTCAATAATTTTCTGGCACTGACAGCAACGTTGCTCAGTTTTCTTCTTTGCTGGCTTATTTATGGCAATGAAACTATCAACGGCTGGATCGGAATAATCTATGGTGTATTTACGTTTTATCTGGTGATGAGGCCGATGTTATATAAAATTCCGGTCGGTATCGCACAACACTCCCGTGTTGGAATTGGCAGTCTGGCTCTTTTAATCGTATTTGCTTTACTTGGCCCGGCATTACTTGGCCTGGCAGCGCCCCATTTGCCGAAATTAATGGATGTTTCATTCAATGGAGTAGTTTTGGTGACCCTGGTCTATGGTTTAACCGGTTGCGGTGTGTTTGGTCTCGCCTTAAAAAAACAGCTTAAACCAATGCCACAAGCTATTGGATCTGCCCGGGTAACAGAAACGGTGACGATGAACACGCACCCCAATAAATTGATTGAAGAATTAGATCGCATTTTAATGCGTCGTTGGTACAACAATATCCCGAACCGGCGTTATACCCGTAAATCTCCTGATATCAATGGAAAGCAAGGGAAGTTTTCAGCCGAATTATTTGAAGAAACACAGCCAAGGCCACATCTGAATCAGACTGCATCGGGCTTTATGCATGCGTTATCGACTCCACAATTTTTTTGGCTAACGTGCCTGACTGTGCTGGCGATGTTTTTTTGTGCTTCCGGAACTCTTGCCGCCATCGCCGTAATACGCAACATCATGGAAGCCGGGCCGACCTTAAACAATATCGTTTTTGCAGTAGGCGAGTTCGCTGTTGGTTTGTATTGCTATCGTGCTGCGCACGTGCTTTGGGGACGGTTTGATTTTGTATCGGAACTCTACCGGGTTGACATCAATGGCAGCTTTGAATCAGCACACCTGCATATTGGTAATCAGTTCTCCGGTAGTGTTCAGTCCACCAAAAACGTCATTAATATTGAGTCGATGACGATGCGTGTTTGGGTATCTGAAATTGATACTGTTATTTTTGGTCGCAACGCAAACCGTCAACTTATTGGCATGCGCGGATTGCAAACCAATGCAGATGAGCTTGCTGCACTATTAAAGAATTTTAGTGAAGCCAACTCTATGGTTGTTGCACCGACCTCTGTTCAGGATATGGAACGCGCGCAAAGAATAGACGGTATCAGTAAACTTGCTGCGGATCCGGCACAAAAGATATCCGATGAACTATTACTGGCCAGTGCTCCGGCAACTCATTCAACAGGGTTGGATAAAACTTCTATTGCATCATTAGACAAGCAACTATTTTGTAATGAATGCGGCACGCCCGCACCCGCCCATGCCAGTTTTTGCAGTTCTTGTGGAAACCGATTAAAAGAGATGGTAAGTGCATAGCTACAATGTCGACACTGCAAATATCAAGTTAGTCAGTGACGCTATTTTTAACCATTGATTTGATCGACATAACGATAAGGGAATGCGAAATGCAGGCAGGAGAACAAACAAAAACATGTCTCAGCTTAGTTACGTTGCTGGAAATAATCGTCGTTGACATAAAATATTTAATAAAAGCAGACAACTATTTTGGGCCACAGCTATGAGCCAGGTAATCGCATGAACGACACTGATAATCCACAAAATCTCATCATTTATCACACCGCCGATGGCAAGGCGGCGGTATCGCTGTATGCACGTGACGGCAATGTATGGATGAATCAAAGTCAGTTGGCAGAATTATTTGCCACCTCTAAGCAAAACATCAGCTTGCATATCGCTAACATATTGAAAGAAAAGGAATTATTAGCAGATTTAGTTGTCAAGGATTACTTGACAACTGCCACCGATGGTAAGCAATACGATGTCACTTTTTACGCGCTGGACATGAT
>Ga0123337_10001194_pt1 | contig 35088 bp, 31 predicted proteins | sample frozenSSSSmetaG_FD_89792 | JGI IMG/M metagenome (GOLD analysis project Ga0123337, IMG submission 89792) | Glacier valley bacterial and archeal communities from Borup Fiord, Nunavut, Canada, to study Microbial Dark Matter (Phase II) -... | ecosystem: Environmental > Aquatic > Freshwater > Ice >...
CGGATCTCTTCCTGGTTGCGCTGCAACACGTTAAAAGTACCCGTGCCCACAGTACCGATGCCCAGAAGGCCCACCCTGATCGGGCTCAAATTCGTTGATTTCATAGTCGCCTGGCGTCTTGTTTGTAAAAAATCGAAAATCAAATGCGGTTGTTGCGCCAGGTCTCAAGAAACTTGGCAATGCGCGCGATGGCTTCGCGCAAGTCGTTTTCATGGGGCAGAAAGACGATGCGGAAATGATCTGGCGTGGCCCAGTTGAAACCCGTGCCCTGGACCAGCATGACGCGGGTTTCTTCGAGCAACTCCAGAAAGAACTGGCGGTCGTCGGTGATGGGGTAGACCTTGGGGTCGAGCCGCGGAAACATGTACAGGGCGGCGCTGGGTTTGACGCAGCTCACACCCGGAATGGCGGTAATCAGCTCGTACGCGAGGTCGCGCTGGCGGCGCAAACGCCCGCCCTCACCGACCAGTTCGTTGATGCTTTGGTGGCCACCCAAGGCGGTCTGGATCGCCCACTGGCCGGGCACGTTGGAGCACAGCCGCATGTTCGAGAGCATGTTGAGCCCCTCGATGTAGTCCCGTGCCGGTTTCTTGTCGCCCGAAACCACCATCCAGCCTGCGCGGTAACCGCAGGAGCGGTAGCTTTTGCTCAGGCTGTTGAAGGTCAGCGTCAGCACGTCTTGCGACAGGCTGGCAAGGGCCGTGTGGCGCACGCCGTCGTAGAGCACCTTGTCATAGACCTCGTCGGCAAAAATCACCAGGCCGTGCTCGCGCGCAATCTCGACAATGCCCTTGAGCAGCGCATCAGAATAGAGAGCACCGGTCGGGTTGTTGGGGTTGATGACGACAATTCCGCGCGTAAACGGCGTGATCTTGGCCCGGATGTCGGCTAGATCGGGCATCCAGCCATTGGCCTCGTCGCACAGGTAATGCACGGGCGTGCCGCCCGACAAGCTCGCGGCCGCCGTCCACAGCGGATAGTCGGGTGTGGGCAGCAGCAGCTCATCGCCGTCGTTGAGCAGCGCGTTGGTCGCCATCACGATCAGCTCGCTCGCCCCGTTGCCCAGGTAAATGTCCTCCAGCGTGACGCCCTTGATGCCCTGCTTCTGCGTCTCGTGCATGACCGCCTTGCGCGCCGCAAAAATACCCTTGCTGTCCGAATAGCCGGCCGAGTTGGGCAGGTTGCGAATCATGTCCTGCTGGATTTCTTCGGGCGAGTCAAAGCCAAACACGGCAAGGTTGCCAATATTGAGCTTGATGATCTTTTGGCCTTCTTCCTCCATCTGCTTGGCCCGGTCCATGATGGGACCGCGAATGTCGTAGCAGACGTTGGCTAATTTGGCAGATTTGGTGATCAGTTTCATGGCGCTTTTTTAATACCCGGGCAAAAACCGCTCCGGCAACCTTGCTGACCAAATCAGGGGCATTCGCCATGACCGTAAGAGGGCAGCAGCAGCGCCGCAGCGGGGAATTAGAGCGGAATCTATAATTTGACCACATAAAAAGTGGTTTTCGCTTGCAGTCCGCCAGCAAAGCGGCCTGGCTTGTTGCCGTTTTTCGGCCTCCTCAACGCCCTGAATCTTCATGAAACTCCAACCAGACCATCTTGATGTCCAATCCATTCTGGGCTACGGCCCCGGCTGGGTCGGCCTGGGGCGCAACGGCATCGCTGAAAAGATCGAACACAGCCTCGTGATTGGGTCGGGGGGCGAGAAATTCGACTGGAATTGCACGCGCTTCGAGCAGCTTACGGCAGAGCACTTTGCCCTTCTTGCAGAAACCAAGCCCGAACTGGTGATTTTCGGCAGCGGGACGCGCCTGCGCTTTCCACCCCCGGCGTTTTTACGCCTGTTGATGGCGCAGCGCATAGGCCTTGAAACCATGGACACACTGGCCGCTTGTCGCACCTACAACATTCTGGCGGGCGAGGGACGCAGGGTGGTTGCCGCACTGCTGATTGAGGCAGAGGGGAAGCAGGACTGAAAGGATTCCTCTTTCAGAGTAAAATACCCGGTTGCTCTTGGTACTGTACACGGACTTTCCGCCCGGGTCCGGTCACCAAGAGCCGCGGCTAATTCCAACTACTTTCGTCAGGGTCTACTCAGTATGGCAGTCGTCGTCAACAAACCACTTCCCGAATTTGAAGCGAACGCTACAGGGGGCCTCAAGGTTTCCAACCAGACCCATTTGGGCCACGTTGTCGTGCTCTATTTTTATCCCAAAGATAACACTCCCGGATGCACCACCGAAGCCATGCAGTTTCGTGACCGCTACAAAGATTTCGTCAAAGCCGGTGCCACCGTGTTCGGCGTATCGCGCGACAACATGAAATCTCATGACGAATTCAAGGCCAAGCTTGAACTCCCCTTCGAGTTGATTGCTGATACCGAAGAGAAAATGTGCCACATGTTTGGTGTGGTCAAAAACAAGATCATGTATGGCAAAAAGGTTAAGGGCATTGAGCGCAGCACCTTTTTAGTCGGTGCCGATGGCCTGCTGAAAGATGAATGGCGCGGCCTGAAAGTGCCTGGTCATGTGGATGACGTCCTGAAGGCTGTCAAGGCCCTTAAAAAGGCCGCCTGAAGACGTATTGAAGGCTGCCCGAAACAGGGTATTGCCCTGTCACACGAGTTGTGCATAATAAGTTTATGTTGGTGACCTTCATAACTGCACTCAAAGAAAAAGCCGCCCGGCCCCGAGGCGGCTTTTTTACTTCCAGAACCTCCAGGCCTTCTTCTTTTAGAGAGTTTTAAGCACCATGCCACTGCCACCCGCCCCCACCAAACGTGCCGCCCTGCTCTCGCCCACTGCGCTCAACGCGCCGGCCCGTCCGCCGTCCAGGCTGGCACGCAAACCGGAGGTCACGGCATCTGCACAAAAGCCACCCGTGTTGGACCTGTTTGACAGCCGCACCGCAGACGCTGGCGGACAAGCGCCCGATTTTAAAGAGAAAAAGCCGTCCAGCACAACAAGGACGAGCGTTGAAAGCTATAAAAAAGAGAGCACTCAACGACCAAGTCCGGCACCAAAACCCCCGAAAGCCAAACACACGGGGCCAGCCAAGCTGTTTGTACTCGATACCAATGTATTGATGCACGATCCGATGTGCCTGTTCCGCTTTGAAGAGCACGACATCTTCTTGCCCATGATCGTGCTGGAAGAACTCGACGGCCATAAAAAAGGCATGAGCGAGGTGGCCCGCAACGCGCGGCAGACCAGTCGCTCGCTGGACGCACTGGCAGGATCCCAGGGCGCCGACATCGGCAAGGGCCTCAAGCTCGACTCTACCGGCCACCGCGAGGCCGGTGGCAGCCTGTTTTTTCAGACCAAGCCATTGGACTACACGCTGCCCATGAGCCTGCCTCAAGGCAAGGCCGACAACCAGATCCTCGGTGTGGTCGAGGCGCTGCGCAAGGAATATGCGCCGCGCGAGGTGGTGCTGGTGTCCAAGGACATCAATATGCGCGTCAAGGCCAGAGCCCTCGGGCTGGCCACCGATGATTATCAAAGCGATAAAACGCTGCAAGATGACGATCTGCTGTATTCGGGTTCACTGGCGCTGCCTGCCGACTTCTGGACGCGTCAGAGCAAGACCATTGAAAGCTGGCAACAAGGCAGCCACACCTTTTATCGCATCGCGGGACCCATTGTGCCCAGCCTGCTGATTAACCAGTTTGTGTTTTTTGAAGCGCCGGGCGAGCCATCGCTGTATGCCCGTGTCACTGAAATTCAGGCCAAGACGGCGGTACTGAAGACCCTCAAGGATTACACGCACCTCAAAAACGCCATTTGGGGCGTGACCATGCGTAACCGTGAACAAAACTTCGCCATGAACCTGCTGATGGATCCTGAAGTGGACTTTGTCACGCTGGCAGGCACCGCCGGCACGGGAAAAACACTGATGGCACTGGCCAGCGGCCTGACGCAAGTATTGGACGATAGGCGTTACACCGAAATCATCATGACGCGCGCCACCGTATCGGTGGGCGAAGACATCGGCTTTCTGCCAGGCACCGAAGAGGAAAAAATGGGTCCCTGGATGGGTGCACTCGATGACAATCTGGAAGTTTTGGGCAAAACAGACACCAGCTCCGGAGAGTGGGGGCGTTCCGCGACCAATGAGCTGATCCGCTCGCGCATCAAGGTCAAAAGCATGAACTTCATGCGCGGCCGCACTTTTCTGAACAAGTACGTCATCATCGACGAGGCGCAAAACCTGACGCCCAAGCAAATGAAGACCCTGATCACCCGCGCGGGCCCTGGCACCAAGATCATCTGCATGGGCAACCTGGCGCAAATTGACACGCCCTACCTCACCGAAGGCTCCTCGGGCATGACCTTCGCCGTGGATCGCTTCAAGGGCTGGCCACATGGCGGCCACATCACGCTGGCGCGCGGTGAGCGCTCGCGGCTGGCAGATTTCGCCAGCGAAGTACTCTGAGCCAGAACCGAGAAATTTCCTGCGTCTGAAATGACGTAGGCATAAAAAAAGCCAAGTCAAACGACTTGGCTTTTTTATATTCTTATTTTTCTGAAATTCTGGTGGGCGGTGCAAGTTTCGAACTTGCGACCCTTGCAGTGTGAGTGCAATGCTCTACCCCTGAGCTAACCGCCCTATCGGTCAGCTTATGATTATAAGCTGTTTCAGGCCGACTTTTCCAACTACCTCGCCAACAAATCAGAAGTTACGACTCGCCAAACCGTTTTTCCTTTGCTGGCCTTGTCAATATTGGCTAACAATTTTTCATGATCGGCCATTTCCTGGTCGTTGGCTAGCAGCAGTGGAAGCTCAAACGTGCGCAGGTCGACCAGCGGTGCGCTGTCACCTTCCTGTGTATTGCCACCTACGTCCATCATCAGGGTGTTTTGGCCCCGGGTCAGGTTGATGTACACATCAGCCAGCAGCTCGGCGTCCAGCAAGGCACCGTGCAGCGTCCGACCCGAGTTGTCAACCTCCAGCCGGTCGCACAAAGCGTTCAGCGAATTACGCTTGCCCGGGAACAGCTCTTTGGCCATCATCAGGCTGTCGGTCACCTTGCCCACGCAGTGCCTGATCGGCTTGCGGCCAATGAGTTCGAGTTCCTTGTTCAGAAAGCCCACATCGAAAGGCGCGTTGTGGATGATGATCTCGGCGTCTTGCAGGTAGCCCAGCAGTTCATCGACGACAGCGGAAAACTTGGGCTTGTCTTTCAAAAACTCGTTGCTGATGCCGTGAACTTTGAGCGCATCCTCATGGCTCTCACGCTCGGGGTTGAGGTAGAAATGCTTGTTGTTGCCGGTGAGCTTGCGGCGCACCAGTTCGACGCAGCCGATCTCAATGATGCGGTCGCCGTTTTCAGCAGAAAGACCCGTAGTCTCAGTATCCAGGAAAATTTGACGCATAGGCAAGATTATCGCGCTGCACAAGAAACGGTCAGTGGACTTCTTTGGCGTGGTTAACGGAATATTTCGGTATCTCGACCGTCACATCGGTCTGCGCCAGAAATGCCTGGCAGCTCAGTCGCGAGTTGGGCTCCAGGCCCCAGGCACGGTCCAGCAGGTCTTCTTCGCTTTCTTCGAGCTCGTTCAGCGAGTTGAACCCTTCCCGAACAATCACATGGCACGTCGTGCAGGCGCAGCTCATGTCACAAGCGTGTTCGATATTGATCTTGTGGTCGAGCAAGGCCTCGCAGATAGAGGTGCCGGCAGGCGCCGAAATCTCGGCGCCTTGGGGGCAGTATTCGGGATGGGGGAGTATTTTGATGATGGGCATGGTGTCAATCTGAGGTTATTGAGACGGGAACAAACGCGATTCAAACCGCCTCGATGTTTTTTCCGGCCAAGGCTTGCCGGATGCCGCGGTTCATACGCTGCGCGGCAAATGCCTCGGTCCCTTTGGCCAGTAGCTGGGTGGCCGCTTCAATGGTGGCCGCATCGCCCTGCGCACGCACATCGGCCAGGCTGCGAATCAGCTTGTCAATCTGCGCCCGCTCGTCGGCAACCAGTAAATCCGCATCTGCAGCCAGCGCACTCTGCGTCGCCATGATCATGCGGTCCGCATCGACCTGCGCTTCGGCCAGTGCGCGCGCCTGCATGTCTTGTTGGGCCGTGGAAAAGCTGTCTTGCAGCATGCGAGCGATCTCGTCGTCCGACAGGCCATAGGAGGGCTTGACGTCAATGCGCGCCTCGACCCCACTGCCCTGCTCCTTGGCATCAACGCTGAGCAGGCCATCTGCATCGACGGTAAACGTGACGCGGATGCGCGCCGCACCGGCTGCCATCGGCGGGATGCCGCGCAACTCGAAGCGGGCCAGGCTCCGGCAGTCGGCCACCAGGTCGCGCTCGCCTTGCACCACATGCAGGGCCAGCGCGGTCTGGCCATCCTGGTAAGTGGTGAAGTCTTGGGCCATGGCCGTGGGTATGGTCTGGTTGCGCGGCACGATGCGCTCGACCAGCCCCCCCATGGTTTCAATGCCGAGCGAAAGCGGGATCACGTCGAGCAGCAGCAAATCCGCCCCCGTGCTGTTGCCGGCCAGCTGGTTGGCGGAAATGGCGGCGCCCAGCGCCACCACTTCGTCAGGGTTGAGGTTGGTCAGGGGCTCACGAGCAAAAAAGCTGGCCACCGCCTTGCGCACCTGCGGCATGCGCGTGGAGCCGCCTACCAGCACCGCGCCATCAATGTCTTCTTTGGCCAGCTTTGCATCACGCAAGGCCTTGCGCACCGCCGCCAGCGTGCGCTGGGTCAGATGCGCCGTCGCAGTTTCAAAATCTGCCGCTTTCATCTCAAAATTAACCGTTGCCTTGGCCAGCCGGACAAAAAATGGTGCCGACGGTGCAGCCGACAGCGCCTCCTTGCAGGCGCGCGCCGCCTGTTGCAAGGCCGCCTTATCCGAAGGGGTCAAGGCGTCTGCCGCCAAACCGGCTTTAGCCAGCACCCACTCCAGCAGCGCTCTGTCATAGTCGTCACCGCCGAGCGCCGAATCGCCGCCCGTGGAAACCACCTCAAACACACCCTTCGTCAAGCGAAGGATCGAAATGTCAAAAGTGCCCCCGCCCAAGTCGTAAACCGCAAAGACGCCTTCGCTGGCATTGTCCAGCCCATAGGCAATGGCGGCCGCGGTGGGCTCATTGATCAGGCGCAGCACATTGAGGCCGGCCAGCTGAGCGGCGTCTTTGGTGGCTTGGCGCTGGGCGTCATCAAAATACGCGGGCACCGTAATCACGGCGCCGTAAACATCGTCATTGAAAGTATCTTCAGCCCGATAACGCAAGGTGGCAAGAATCTCGGCGCTGACCTCAACCGGGCTTTTTTCGCCGGCGATGGTTTGCAGTGTCACCATGCCCGGCTTGTCGCCCCACTGGTAGGGCAATTGCGCGCGATTGCCAATGTCTTGAATGCCCCGACCCATCAGACGCTTGACCGAGGAGATGGTGTTGCGCGGGTCTTCGACCTGGGCCGCCAACGCGTCGAATCCAATCTGGCGCCTCTCGGCATCGAGGTAGCGCACGACGCTGGGCAAAATCACACGCCCCTGATCATCAGGCAGGCACTCTGGCAGGCCGTTGCGCACGCTGGCCACCAGCGAGTGGGTGGTGCCCAAGTCAATACCAATTGCGATGCGTCGCTGGTGCGGGTCTGGGGTCTGGCCGGGTTCGGATATTTGCAGGAGTGCCATGGGGCTTTTTCGTCGTATTTCTTGTGATGATTTATGATTCCAGCTGGTCGATTCGGGCTTCGACCTCACTGGCAAAACGCTCGATAAACATAAGGCTTCTGACTTGCTGCGCCGCAGCTGAAAAGTCCCTGCCAACGTCCAGCAGTTGCTCTATTTTCAATAGCTGCTCGCGCATGCTGGTATTGGTCTGGACGGCTATTCCCTCAAAATCCTGAAGCGTTTTTGCGTCATCCAGTGCTTCGCGCCACTGCATTTGCTGCATCAAGAAGTCAGTTGGCATGGCCGTGTTGCGCTCGGCGTTGATGGGCGCGCCGCGCAACTCACACAGGTAGCTCGCCCGCCGCAAAGGGTCCTTGAGGCGCTGGTAAGCCTCGTTGATGCGCACTGACCACTGCATGGCAATGCGCTGGGCGGCCACGCCCTGGGCCGCAAACTTGTCGGGATGTGCTTCGCGCTGCAATTCCTTCCAGCGCGCAGACAGCCGTTCGCCATCCTGCGCAAACTGCATGGGCACACCGAAAAGTTCAAAGTCGTTAGATTGAAGATTCATGACAAAAAAAAGCCGCCAGCACACGCGGTGTGGGCGACTTTGGGAAAACGTAGACGTGGGGCTTGCGCTCTGCTGCAGATGCAGCAATTTCACCGCTCAAACGCGAAAACTCTCGCCGCAGCCACAGCGATCGCGCTCGTTGGGATTGATGAACTTGAAGCCTTCATTCAGACCTTCGCGTACAAAGTCGAGTTTTGTGCCATCAATATAGGCCATGCTCTTGGGGTCGACCAGCACCTTGATGCCGTTGTCTTCGAACACCACGTCTTCAGGTGCGATTTCGTCAGCATACTCGAGCTTGTAGGCCAAGCCCGAGCAGCCTGTGGTCTTGACACCCAGACGCACGCCCACGCCTTTCCCACGCTTGATGATATTGCGGGTCACGTGGCGGGCAGCGGCATCGGTGAGGGTAACGGACATTTAATTCACTCGAAAGTTAAACAAGGCAATCGGTGCGGGTGCTTGCGAGCACAGGCGTCAGTGGGCGTGTTTTTGCTTATAGTCGTTCACGGCGGCCTTGATGGCATCTTCCGCCAGGATGGAGCAGTGAATCTTGACGGGCGGCAAGGCCAGTTCTTCAGCAATGGCGCTGTTTTTGATGCTGGCCGCTTCATCGAGCGTCTTACCCTTGACCCACTCGGTCACCAGCGAGCTGGAGGCAATGGCTGAGCCGCAGCCATAGGTTTTAAAGCGTGCGTCTTCAATCACGCCGGTGATCGGGTTGACCTTGATCTGCAACTTCATCACGTCGCCGCAGGCTGGCGCACCGACCATGCCGGTACCCACCGTTTCGTCACCCTTTTCAAAAGAGCCGACGTTGCGTGGATTTTCATAGTGGTCTACCACTTTTTCGCTGTATGCCATGATTAACTCCTAAGTTACGGTTGCTTGACAAAAGGTTCACAAATGAACCCCTGCTGGCTTAATGCGCAGCCCACTGGATGGTGGACAGGTCAACCCCATCCTTGAACATTTCCCACAGCGGCGACAACTCACGCAGCTTGGCGACGTTTTCCTTGATGGTGGCGACTGCGTAGTCAATTTCTTCTTCCGTGGTCCAGCGGCCAATCGTCATGCGCAAGCTGCTGTGTGCCAGTTCATCGCTGCGGCCCAAGGCGCGGAGCACATAGCTGGGTTCCAGGCTGGCGGATGTACAGGCTGAACCGCTCGACACGGCCAAGCCCTTGATGCCCATGATCAGCGACTCGCCTTCAACATAGTTGAAGCTCATGTTGAGGTTGTGCGGCACGCGTTGCTCCGCATGGCCATTAAGGAACACTTCCTCCACGTCCTTCAGGCCCGCCAGCATGCGCTCGTGCAGGGCACGGATTCGCTTGTTCTCTTCATGCATCTCGGCTTTGGCAATGCGGTAGGCCTCGCCCATGCCCACGCACTGATGCGTCGGCAAGGTGCCAGACCGCATGCCGCGCTCGTGGCCTCCGCCGTGCATTTGCGCTTCCAGGCGCACGCGTGGCTTGCGGCGCACATACAGGGCCCCAATGCCTTTGGGGCCATAGGTCTTGTGCGAGGTCAGGCTCATCAGGTCAACCGGCAGGCTTGCCAAGTCAATGTCCACGCGGCCGGTGGCTTGCGCTGCGTCCGAATGAAAAATAATGCCTTTCTCGCGGCACAAGGCGCCAATGGCCGCAATGTCTTGAATCACGCCGATTTCGTTGTTGACGAACATGACGCTGACCAGAATCGTGTCCGGCCGAATCGCCGCCTTCAACACATCGAGGTTGAGCAGACCATCAGATTGCACGTCCAGGTAAGTCACCTCAAAACCCTGACGTTCCAGTTCACGGCAGGTGTCAAGCACCGCCTTGTGTTCTGTCTTTACCGTGATGATGTGCTTGCCCTTGGTCTTGTAAAAGTGGGCGGCACCTTTGAGCGCCAGGTTATTGGACTCGGTCGCACCACTGGTCCAGACTATCTCGCGGGGATCGGCGCCAATCAGGTCAGCAACCTGCTCACGCGCCTTTTCGACGGCCGCTTCTGCTTCCCAACCCCAGGCGTGGCTGCGTGACGCCGGGTTGCCGAAATGCTCGCGCAACCAGGGGATCATGGCGTCCACCACCCGCGGGTCGCAGGGATTGGTGGCGCTGTAGTCCATATAAATCGGGAAATGTGGTGTATCCATTTTGCTGGCTCTTTAATTCAAAGGCTGGCTGGCAGCTCAAAACAATGACGTTGATGCAATCCGGTCAGGATTTGGAAAATGCATTACCCAGGGCAAACACCGAGTTGGGCGCATTCACGCGAATCGGTTTAACAATGGGCGCCGCAAAAATTGCTTTCTTCAAGTGCGGCGTAGTCTCGATCACCACGCCCTTTGCAAGCTGGTCATCGACCAGTTTTTGCAAGGTCACGGAGTCCAGAAATTCAACCATGCGGTTGTTCAGCGAGGCCCACAACTCATGCGTCATGCAGCGACTTCCCTCGCCTGTGCAGTTTTCCTTGCCGCCGCATTGCGTGGCATCAATGGGTTCGTCAACCGACACAATGATGTTCGCTACGGTGATCTCTGAGGCTTTGCGGCCCAGTGTGTAGCCGCCGCCCGGCCCGCGGGTGGACTCCACCAGTTCATGGCGGCGCAGCTTGCCGAACAGCTGTTCAAGGTAGGACAGGGAAATCTGCTGGCGCTGGCTGATCGCAGCCAGCGTGACCGGGCCGTTGTTCTGGCGCAGCCCTAAATCAATCATGGCAGTGACCGCAAAGCGGCCCTTGGTGGTGAGGCGCATAACAAGCTCCTTTAAGTTGGCTTGACTGTCGTTATCACCCTGAACGCTCGTGGCGCTCAGGGAACTCTTCCTCCATTCGCCCAAACTAGTCAACTGGTTATCCCGGGGCTTTTTTCTTATTGGTTTGTTCCTGACTAATACAGTCAAGTATAACAGAGACAGGGGTTTTACGCAGTGAGCCCCCCTGCCCGCGCGGCAAGGAGGTCAGCCGCAAAAAAATCAAATCCGGCTCGAACCCGCAGCGGAAATCGGCAGGACGTTATCAACGCCCGGCGCACCAAACGCCTGCTCCTTGAGAATGTGCAGCTGATCGCGCACCATGGCTGCTTTTTCGAACTCCAGGTTTTTTGCGTGTTCCACCATCTGCTTTTCAAGTCGTTTGATTTCACGCGCGACGTCTTTTTCGCTCATGTCTTCCACCAGCGCTTTTTGCATCTCGAGTTTTTCAGCTTCCTTGCCGGTTTTTTCGCTGTACACGCCGTCAATCAGGTCCTTGATGCGCTTGACCACGGTGCGCGGGGTAATGCCGTTCGCCAGGTTGAAGGCAATCTGCTTGTCGCGGCGGCGCTCGGTCTCACCCATGGCCTTTTTCATGGAATCCGTGATGCGGTCGGCGTACAAAATAGCACGGCCGTTCACGTTTCTAGCAGAACGGCCAATGGTCTGTATCAGGCTGCGCTCTGACCGCAAGAAACCCTCTTTGTCGGCATCCAGAATGGCCACCAGCGACACCTCGGGAATATCAATGCCTTCGCGCAGCAGGTTGATGCCCACCAGCACATCAAACGTTCCCAACCGCAAATCGCGCAATATTTCCACGCGCTCGACCGTGTCCACATCGCTGTGCAGGTAGCGAACCTTCACGCCGTTGTCGCTCAGGTAGTCGGTCAGCTGCTCGGCCATGCGTTTGGTCAGCGTGGTAATCAGCACCCGCTCGTTTTTGTCGACCCGGATCCGGATTTCCTGCAGCACGTCATCAACCTGGTGCGTGGCGGGCCGCACCTCCACCTGCGGATCCACCAGCCCGGTGGGCCTGACCACCTGCTCAACCACCTGCCCGGCATGTTCCTGCTCGTAGGCGGCCGGTGTGGCCGACACAAAAATGGCCTGCCGCATCTTGGTTTCGAACTCCTCGAACTTCAGCGGCCGGTTGTCCAGCGCGCTGGGCAGGCGAAAGCCATACTCGACCAGCGTGGTTTTGCGGGCCCGGTCACCGTTGTACATGGCGTTGAGCTGGCCAATCATGACGTGACTTTCATCCAGAAACATCAGCGAATCCTTGGGCAGGTAGTCGCACAGCGTCGAAGGCGCTGATCCCGGCGGCGCGCCGCTCAGGTGGCGGGTGTAGTTTTCAATCCCCTTGCAATGCCCGATCTCACTGAGCATTTCCAGATCAAACCGGGTGCGCTGCTCGATGCGCTGGGCTTCAATCAGCTTGCCGCTGGCAATGAACTGGCCAACGCGCTCGGACAGCTCCAGCTTGATCGTTTCAACCGCCGTCATGACCTTGTCGCGCGGCGTGACGTAGTGGCTTTTCGGGTAAACCACAAAGCGTGGAATCTTTTGCCGGATCCGGCCCGTCAGCGGGTCAAATAGCTGCAATGTTTCGATTTCGTCGTCAAACAGCTCAATACGCAGCGCCAGCTCGGAATGCTCGGCCGGGAAAATATCGATCACATCCCCGCGCACCCGGAAGGTGCCGCGCGAAAAATCCTGGTCGTTGCGGCTGTACTGCATGCGGATCAGCCGCGCAATGATGTCGCGCTGGCCCATTTTGTCGGACACCCGCGCAATGAAGCGCATCTGCGTGTAATCCTCTGGCGCACCAATGCCGTAAATGGCGCTAACGGTGGCCACAATGATGGTGTCGCGGCGCTCCAGCACGCTTTTAGTGGCAGACAGCCGCATCTGCTCGATGTGCTCGTTGATGGCGGAGTCTTTTTCAATAAAAAGGTCACGCTGCGGCACATAGGCTTCGGGCTGGTAGTAGTCGTAGTAACTGACGAAATACTCCACTGCATTCTTCGGGAAAAACTCCCGGAACTCGCTGTAAAGCTGTGCCGCCAGCGTCTTGTTGGGCGCAAACACAATCGCCGGGCGCCCCAGTCGCGCAATCACGTTGGCCATGGTGAAGGTCTTGCCGGACCCGGTCACCCCCAACAGGGTCTGGAACACTTCACCGTCGCGCACGCCCTCGACCAGTTTGTCGATCGCCTGCGGCTGGTCGCCTGCGGGCAGGTAGGGCTGAAACAGCTCAAACGGTGAATCCGGAAAACGCTGGAACTCGCCGACACCAGGCGCGATCGTGGTCGCGCTACTAACTTCTCGTGCTTCTGGCATAAAACCTCAGTCAAGCCCCGCTAAAATTCAGGGCAACCAAACAGAATACGACATTCGGGCGCAAGCAGGAATCTCGAGCCCTGAATCACCCTGGTCAACAAATAATGCCCGTCAAGATTTCGGGCTGAAAAAACCTGACTCCCAGCCTGGCGACGGGCTGCCTTTTTTACTCTCTGAGGATATTCCATGTCTTTGTTTACCGCTGTCGAAATGGCCCCGCGTGACCCGATTCTGGGTCTTAACGAACAGTTCAACGCCGATCCCAACCCCGCCAAGGTCAATCTGGGCGTGGGCGTGTACTACGACGACAACGGCAAGTTGCCCCTGCTGCAATGCGTGCAGGCCGCTGAAAAGCAGATGATGGACGCGCCCAAGCCGCGCGGCTACCTGCCGATTGACGGCATTGCCGCCTACGACGCCGCCGTCAAGGGCCTGGTGTTTGGCGCCGACAGCGAGCCCGTCACGTCGGGCCGGGTCGCCACGGTGCAAGCCATTGGCGGCACGGGCGGCCTGAAAGTGGGCGCCGATTTCCTGAAGCACCTGAACCCCAACGCCAAGGTGCTGATCAGCGACCCAAGCTGGGAAAACCACCGCGCGCTTTTCAGCAACGCCGGTTTCGCCGTTGAAAACTACCCCTACTACGACGCAGCCAGCCGCGGCATCAACTTTGCGGGCATGCTGGCAGCGCTCAACGCCGCCGCCGCCGGGACCATCGTGGTGCTGCACGCCTGCTGCCACAACCCGACCGGCTACGACATCACGCCCGCGCAATGGGATCAGGTGATAGCCGCCGTCAAGGCCAAAGATCTGGTGCCCTTTCTCGACATGGCCTACCAGGGCTTTGGCCATGGCATCGCCGAAGACGGCGCCGTCATCGGCAAGTTTGTGGCGGCAGGCCTGAGCTTTTTGGTGTCGACATCCTTCTCGAAAAGCTTCAGCCTGTACGGCGAGCGGGTTGGCGCCCTGAGCGTGCTGTGCATCAGCAAGGAAGAAGCCGACCGCGTGCTGAGCCAGCTCAAGATCGCGATTCGCACCAACTACAGCAACCCGCCTATTCACGGCGGCACCATCGTCGCCACGGTCCTCAACACCCCCGAACTTCGCGCGCTGTGGGAAAAGGAACTGGGCGAAATGCGCGTTCGCATCAAGGACATGCGCCAAAAGCTGGTCGACGGGTTGAAGGCGGCCGGCGTAAAGACGGACATGAGCTTCATCACGACGCAGATCGGCATGTTCAGTTATTCTGGCCTGACCAAGGACCAGATGGTGCGCCTGCGCAATGAATTTGGCGTGTACGGCACCGACACGGGCCGCATGTGCGTGGCGGCGCTCAACAGCAAAAACATCGATTACGTCTGCGCGTCGATTGCCAAGGTCTTGTAACAGCAGCCAGGATAAGTCCTAGCCCTAAAAAAGCCGCTCCTCAGCGGCTTTTTTTTTACGTAAAATCAGATTTTAGCCCAACAAACACGGGCATAAGTAGCTACTTATTTAATAGCGGAATAATTACCCCCAAACCACCGAGCGCATCGAAATCGAGCCGCCCTGAAAGCTGGTGTTAAAAAACCGCATTGGCTCACGGGCCTGGGCAGCCCCGGCGGCATACAGCAGGGGTAAATAATGCTCGTGGGTGGGATGTGCCATTTTGGCCACCTGCCCAAGTTTCTGAAACCGCTGCAAAGCGTCCAGATTGCCCTGCTGCAGGTAGCCGCCAATGGTCTGGTCAAACTCCAGTGCCCAGTCGTAGGCCTGGCTAGCGCTGGCACCGCGCTGCATCTGACGCAGGTTATGCACGATGTTGCCGCTGGCCACAATCAACACGCCCCGCTGACGCAAGGCTTTGAGTTGCCCAGCCAGCGCGTAATGGTCTTCGGGTGCGCGGCCGTAGTCCATGCTGAGCTGGATCACCGGGATGTCGGCCTCGGGGAACATCGGCTTGAGCACTGACCAGGCGCCGTGGTCCAGCCCCCAGGCATCCTTGTCGATACCCAAGGGCAGAGAGGCCCGCTGCCGGACCAGCTGGCTGAGCGCCTGCGCCGCCGCCGGATCGCCGGGCGCGGGGTACTGCACATCAAACAACTCCTGCGGAAATCCGCCAAAATCGTGAATGGTTTTGGGCCGGTCCATCGCGGTGAGCCACCAACCCTCGGTGAGCCAGTGGGCGGAAATGCACAAGACAAGCTGGGGACGAGGACGGCTTGAGCCGAATTCAGCACCCAGTGCCTGCCAGCTGCGCCGGTAGTCGTTGTCGCCAATCGCATTCATGGGACTGCCGTGCCCCAGAAACAGCACCGGCATTTGTTCTGATTTCTTAAGGGATGGCAGCCGGTCAAGCGCGCTGAGGTCAGTCAGGGTGGACATGGTATGTTTTCTGTAGCGGTGATCGGCGCAACGGACGCCAGCGCCAGCGCCAGCGCCAGCGACTGACTCGATTAAATGAGCAAAGTGTGCCACGACGCCGAATGAAGCCCGCCCGTCAAGCCGGCATGGCTAGTTCGCCCGCCAAATCCAAAATGGGTGCGGACTCTCAGTTGCTGTCGGAAGCAAACTTGACGAAGTTAGTGGTAATCCTCAAACTGTAGCTACGAAGGCCTGTTATATTGCACTGCAACATATTTAGATTTACCCGATAGCCAAACAAGAAAGTTGTACGCCATGTTATACAAAGTTTATGAAACCCAACGCACCATGATGGAGCCTTTTGTTGACTTTGCGCAAGCAGCTGCAAAGCTTTACGGCAACGCCACATCGCCGCTTGGGCAAAATCCGCTGGCCCAGCGCGTGGCCGCCGGTTACAGCCTGATCTACCGCTTGGGCAAAGACTACGAAAAGCCAAGCTTTGACATCCAGACGGTGGATGCCGACGGCACCAGCATCGCCATTCATGAGCGAGTGGAAATTGACAAGCCCTTTTGCGAGCTGCGCCGCTTCAAGCGTTTTTCTGACGACACGGCCACGCTGGCCAAGCTCAAGGGGCAGCCGGCCGTGCTGCTCGTGGCGCCGCTGTCGGGCCACTACGCCACTTTGCTGCGCGACACCGTCAAAACCATGCTCAAGGACCACAAGGTCTACATCACCGACTGGAAAAACGCGCGCAATGTGCCGCTGTCAGACGGTTCGTTCCACCTTGACGATTACGTCAACTATGTGCAGGAATTCATCCGACACCTGCAAGGCAAGTATGGCAATTGCCACGTCATCAGCGTGTGCCAGCCTACCGTGCCGGTGTTTGCTGCCATTTCACTGATGGCTTCCCGCGGGGAAACCACGCCGTTGTCCATGGTCATGATGGGCGGCCCCATCGATGCGCGCTTGTCGGCAACGGCCGTGAACGACCTTGCCACCACCAAAAGCTTTGAGTGGTTTGAAAACAATGTCATTTACAAAGTGCCCAACAACTTCCCGGGTGCCGGGCGCCGCGTCTATCCGGGCTTTTTGCAGCACACCGGCTTCGTGGCCATGAACCCCAGCCGCCACGCCACCAGCCACTACGACTACTTCAAGGACTTGATCAAGGGCGACGACGACGCGACGGAAGCGCACCGCAAGTTCTACGACGAGTACAACGCCGTGCTGGACATGGACGCCGACTACTACCTGGAAACGATCAAAACCGTGTTTCAGGAATACAAGCTCGTCAAGGGCACCTGGGACGTGGTCTCGGTCGAAGGCAAGACTGAGCGCGTGACGCCGGGCGACATCAAGACCACCGCCGTGATGACCGTTGAAGGTGAGCTCGACGACATTTCGGGTGCCGGTCAAACCCAGGCGGCACTCGCCATGTGCAGTGGCGTGCCTACCAGCAAGAAAAAGCATTTGGAAGCCCAAGGTGCTGGTCACTACGGTATTTTCAGCGGCCGCCGCTGGCGTGAGGTGGTTTACCCATCCGTGAAAGCCTTCATTCTGGAACAAAACAAGTCGCTCACAGAAGAAAAGAAAGCGCTGCCGCTTACCTCTGCCCCGGTGAAGCCGATCGCCGAGACGGTCACCAAGGTGGCCGTTGAACCGGCCACCCAAGCGCCCGCAGCGCCGGTAGCCGAGGCACTCGCCAAAGTGACCATCAGCATGGCGGCCGCCAAGACGGCAGCCAAGCCGACCGCACAAGCGGCTGTGCCCTACACGGCGCGCTCCAACGGCAAGCCAACCCCCAAGGTCCCGCACCGCAAATGAGGTAAAACGGCGCAGCAGTGCCTGACAGGGTGGTGTCTGGTGGGAGAATAGGCGGGTGAACCCAGCCGCTGAACCCTCCCTTTTTGACCGCATCAATGCGGCATTGCCGCAAACTCAGTGCACCCGCTGTGGGTATCCCGACTGCGCCGCTTATGCGCAGGCCATCGCGGCAGGCAGCGCGGCCATCAACCAGTGCCCTCCGGGTGGCGTTGAAGGGGTGCGCCGGCTGTCCGGCATCACCGGACTGCCCGTACAAGCCCTGAACCCGGCCAACGGCACCGAAGGGCCGCGCACGGTAGCCTTCATCGACGAAGCCTGGTGCATAGGCTGCACACTGTGCATCAAGGCCTGCCCCACGGATGCCATTGTGGGCAGCAACAAGATGATGCACACCGTGATCGAGCCCTACTGCACAGGGTGCGAACTCTGCCTGCCGGTGTGTCCGGTCGACTGCATCAGCCTGGAAAATGTCACAGGCCCACGCACAGGCTGGGCCGCCTGGTCGCCATCAGACGCTGATCTGGCCCGCACTCGCTATGAATTCAATAGCTACCGCCGCAAGCTGCACAAGCAGGACAACGATAAAAAGCTTGAAACCTTGGCCCAGACCAAACTTTCCGACCTGGCCGAGCATTCGAAAATCACGGACCCCGGGGTACTGGCGCGCAAGCGCGGCATCATTGAAGCCGCGCTGGCCAGTGCACGCGCAAAGCGCGACGCGGACGGACGCGCAGACTGAAGCACTGAAATGCCCTCGCTTCAGGTCAGCTCACGCAACAGCCAGATTCTTGTAGACACCGCAGCCCACGAAGACATCGCCCGCTTGCTGCACAAATGACATCTTGGCCTGCACCCGGCCCGTGCTGGGGTGGGTGATGTCGTATTCGACCCAGCCCGGCTCGTGGCTGGCCTGATCAATGATGGACTTCAGCAACTGGCCGCCATCAATGCCCGCAATGTCCTGCACGCGCGTACCGACCTTGGACGGGTTGCCGCCAAAGGCGACGTAGGTGCCGTTGCGGTCCAGCACAAAAACATACATATCGCGGTCGTAAAAACCCCTGGCAGGATCGGTCAAGCCGCGCAAATAGGTGGCTTTCGAGGTGTTCTGACGGTACGCCATGGCGCGCTCCACCAACGCTACAGCCTCTTCGGCCGAGCCCTGCTGCAGCTTGAAAGCCGCCACCGACTGCACCAGCGTGCTGGCCCGTCCCTCCAGGTTGACCGCCTGCGTCACCGCGCGGCCCACCATCTGGGCATTGCGCTGGGTAATCTCGTCGAGCTGGCGCACCGCCGACGTGATTTCGGTCAGACCGGAACTCTGCTCGGCACTGGAGGTCGATAGTTGCGACATGTTGCTGGCCACGTCCCGGATGCCCGATACGATTTGCGTCATGTTGACGCCCGCCGCGCGGATTTTTTGCACGCTGCCCGCCACCTGGCTCGACGACGTGGCGATCAGCAGCCTGATTTCCTTGGCCGATTCAGCCGAACGCTGCGCCAGCGAGCGCACTTCGGCGGCAACCACGGCAAAGCCCCGACCCGACTCGCCCGCACGTGCCGCTTCCACGGCCGCATTGAGCGCCAGAATGTTGGTCTGAAACGCCAGCCCATCGATGACGCTCACAATTTCATCCATGCGTTTAGCGCTACCCTGAATCGCCTCGACCGACTCGATGGCCCGGGCCATGGTCGCCGCTCCGTGGTCGGCCGCATCACGCACACGCGCTGCCTGTGTGCTGGTCTGGCTGGCCGTGTTGGCGTTGACCTGAACGGCGGATGAGAGCTGCTCGACACTGGCCGCAGTCTGCTCCAGGTTGGCGGCCTGCTGCTCCGTGCGGTCAGACAGGTCGCGGTTGCCCAGCTCGTCGTGGCTACGCGCCATCAAACCGAGACGCAAATCGCCACCCACCATTTTCTCTGTTGCCCGCATGATCTGCCCCAGATCCCGCGCCACGCTGCTGTGAAAAGCCAGAAAGAAGTACCCCGGCAGCAGCCAGGCGATGCCGCTGGCCACTACCAGGCCGGCCAGGCCAGCCGCAGGGTCGCCGACAAGGAACTGCCACGCCACCGCCACCAGCGGCAGGGCGGAAAGCGCGGCGAGCAGGATCAGCTTGCCCGCCAGGCGCATGCGGCGCATCAACCAGACGGCGGGATTCAATAGCGTGCCAAATATCATTCGAGTTTCTCCGTCATCGTGGCGGCCACAAAAGACGCATGCCGCCGCCGCGCTTCACGCTACTGTTGAGGTCATTCGGTGGCACAGGCAGATCCGGGGGGAAAGCCGTGCTCAGCAGCCGTCTGCCTGGACCCCAAGCTTCACGGCGTGAGCGGCTTGAGGTTTCATCACTTGACGGCAGACACGCACCAACATTACAGGCGGGTAAACCCTAGGCATGCGATGGACGTCAGGACCCCAGTGCAGCGAACGCGCGCACGACCTCGGGCGGTGCCTGCACCATCTCAATCAGCACCCCCTCGCCCGAAACCGGAAACTCTTCATTGGACTTGGGGTGCAAAAAGCAGATGTCAAAGCCAGCGGCACCCTTGCGGATACCGCCCGGGGCAAAGCGCACACCCTGTGCCGTGAGCCACTCCACGGCCTGGGGCAGGTCGTCGATCCAGAGACCCACATGGTTGAGCGGCGTGGTATGGACGGCAGGCTTTTTTTCGATATCCACCGGCTGCATCAAGTCGACCTCGACCTTGAACGGGCCGCGACCCATGGCGCAGATGTCTTCGTCGACGTTCTCGCGTTCGCTGACGAAATTGCCGGTGACTTCCAGCCCCAGCATGTCCACCCACAGGGTGCGCAGCCGGTCTTTGCTGGTGCCGCCTATGGCGATTTGCTGGATGCCCAGGACCTTGAAGGGACGTGTCATTTTATTTTCCTTAACAAACAATCAACCGCCGCCAGGCCGCCCCGAGGCGGGAAGCCCTCCACTGAGGGGCAGCGCAGTACACGCAGTGACAAGCGTGGGGGGCCACATTCATATGAACTCCACAATCGGCTGGTCCACGCTGAGCGACTCGCCTTTGGCCGCCAGCACCTTGCCCACCACGCCATCAGCCGTGGCAAACAGCACGTTTTCCATCTTCATGGCTTCGATCACCGCGACGCGTTCGCCGGCCAGCACTTTTTGCCCAACCTGCACCGACACTTCCGCCAGCAAACCCGGCATCGGCGACAGCACATAGCGGCTCATGTCGGGTGGTGCCTTGTGCCGCATCAGCGCGTGGAGCTGCGCGGCACGCGGCGACAGCACCAGCGCGTCCAGCCGCGTGCCGTTGTGAATCACGCGAATCGCCAGCGGATTCCGGCCCACGCCGCGCTCGACCTGGGCGGCGAAAGGCTCGCCGTTGACCGTGCCGCGAATCCGGGCCCCGCCCAAATGCCAGTTGCTACATATTTCATAGCTACCAGCGCCCGTATCCACTGCGCTGGAGCCTGATTTGGCTTGATAATCCCGCACCGTGGCGGACTGGGCGGTGTTCTGTCCTTCGACGCCCAGGCCGACCACCACAAACTCCTCACCCACCAGCACGCCGTGACCGGGCAGCTGGCCGCTGATGCCTGCCGCGCGGCCCAGCATGCGGCGGTTCACGTAAGCGGCCAGCGCCACCAGGAAGTCGGCATCGTCATGCGGCACGTCTTCGGCCCGGAAACCCTGGCCGTAGTTTTCGGCAATGAAGCCGGTGTTGAAGTCGCCCGCGACAAACTTCGGGTGCGCCAGCAAGGCCGCCTGAAAAGGGATGTTGCTGCTGATGCCGCGAATCACAAAGCTGTTGAGCGCCTCGCGCATCTTGGCAATCGCGTCATCGCGGTCCGTGCCGTGCACGATCAGCTTGGCAATCATCGAATCGTAAAACATCGGGATTTCACCGCCATCCTGCACGCCGGTATCGACCCGCACGCCCAAAAGGTGCTCGGTGTCAGCCGCAAACATGGTTTCCCTAGGCGGCTGAAAGCGCACCAGCCGGCCGGTCGACGGCAAAAAGTTGCGAAACGGATCTTCGGCATTGATGCGGCATTCGATGGCCCAGCCGTCGCGCTTGACCTGCTCCTGCGTGAACGGCAGCGCCTCGCCAGCCGCCACCCGGATCATCAGCTCCACCAGATCCAGCCCGGTGATGCATTCGGTCACCGGATGCTCGACCTGCAGTCGGGTGTTCATTTCCAGAAAGTAAAAGCTCTGGTCCTTGCCGACGACAAACTCCACCGTGCCGGCGCTCTGGTAGTTCACGGCTTGGGCCAGCAGCACCGCCTGCTCGCCCATGGCCTTGCGCGTCGCCTCGGTGATGAAGGGCGAAGGCGCCTCTTCAATCACCTTCTGGTGGCGGCGCTGGATCGAGCACTCCCGCTCGTTCAGGTAAACCACGTGGCCGTGGCTGTCGCCGATCACCTGGATTTCAATATGACGCGGTTCCTCGACAAACTTTTCGATAAACACCCGGTCGTCGCCAAAGCTGGTTTTGGCTTCATTGCGGCAGCTGGTAAAGCCTTCGAATGCCTCCTTGTCGTTGAAGGCCACGCGCAGCCCTTTGCCGCCACCGCCGGCACTGGCCTTGATCATCACCGGGTAACCGATACCCTGGGCAATTTCGACCGCCTTTTCAGCGGTTTCAATCGCGTCGTTGACGCCCGGAATGCAGTTGACGCCGGCCGCACCGGCCAGTTTCTTGGACTCGATCTTGTCGCCCATCGCCGCAATCGACTGGTGCTTGGGGCCGATGAAGACAAGGCCCTCTTCTTCTACCCGCTTGGCAAAACCGGCGTTCTCGCTCAGAAAGCCGTAGCCCGGGTGAACCGCCTGGGCACCAGTCTGCTTGCAGGCCGCAATGATTTTTTCAGCCTGCAGGTAGCTGTCGCGACTCGGCGCGGGGCCGATGTTGACGGATTCGTCGGCCAGCTCGACGTGGCGCGCATCCTTGTCGGCGTCGGAATACACCGCCACGGTCTTGATGCCCATTTTGCGGGCCGTGAGAATGACGCGGCAGGCGATTTCACCACGATTGGCAATCAGTATTTTATTAAACATGGCTCGTTTCCATCGTGTTGAAATCGCCTGCGTGCGCTGCGCGCACCAAGTCATTTAGCTTCGCTGCTGCGCCGCCTTGCGGCTGGTCACCCCGGTTTGCAATCAGAATTTTGGTAAACATGTCTATTTCCTGTCGATTTTTGCGAGCAGGGCTTTGCGCTCTGCCGTGAAGTCCCACCAGGGCTGGCGTGGGCCACCGTTCATGAATTTTTTGGCCGCCATGAAGGCATCGAGTACGCAGGGGTCATGGCGCTTTCCCATGGGCCCGCGCAAGGCTTCATAGGCGGCCAGGGCGTCCATGCGCCTCACGTCTGCAGGCGTGTGGATACCGACCGTCGCCAGGTCAGCCGCCAGCGACACACCGATATTGGGTATGTCGGTGAGCGCACGGGCTGCATCAGCGTTCAGGGCCTTGGCCATGGCATTCGCCTTACAGCGGAATGTTCCCGTGCTTGCGCCACGGATTTTCAAGCTTTTTGTCTTTCAGCATCACCAGCGAGCGGCAGATGCGCTTGCGGGTTTCATGCGGCAGGATCACGTCGTCGATAAAGCCGCGCGCACCGGCCACAAACGGGTTGGCAAAGCGGGCCTTGTACTCGGCTTCCCTGGCGGCAAGCTTGACCGGGTCGCCCTTGTCCTCGCGGAAGATGATTTCGACCGCACCCTTGGCGCCCATCACGGCGATCTCGGCGTTGGGCCAGGCAAAGTTGACGTCGCCGCGCAGGTGCTTGGAGCTCATCACGTCGTAAGCGCCGCCATAGGCCTTGCGGGTGATGACGGTGATTTTCGGCACGGTGCACTCGGCGTAGGCGTAGAGCAGCTTGGCGCCGTGCTTGATGATGCCACCGTATTCCTGCGCCGTGCCGGGCATGAAGCCTGGCACATCGACGAAGGTGATCACCGGGATGTTGAACGCGTCGCAAAAGCGCACAAAGCGCGCCGCCTTGATCGAGCTCTTGATGTCCAGGCAGCCGGCCAGCACCAGCGGCTGGTTGGCGACAATGCCAACGCTCTGACCTTCCATGCGGGCAAAACCAATGACGATATTCTTGGCGTATTCGGGCTGGATCTCGAAGAAATCGCCGTCATCCACGGTCTTGGCGATCAGCTCCTTCATGTCGTAAGGCTTGTTCGGGTTCTCGGGCACCAGCGTGTCCAGGCTCAGGTCCATGCGGCCGGCCGGGTCGGCGCTGGGGCGCACGGGGGCCTTTTCGCGGTTGTTCAGCGGCAGGTAGTTGTAGAGCCGGCGCAACATCAGCAGCGCTTCGACATCGTTTTCAAACGCCATGTCGGCCACGCCGCTCTTGGTGGTGTGGGTGATGGCGCCGCCCAGCTCCTCGGCCGTCACTTCCTCGTGCGTCACGGTCTTGACCACTTCGGGGCCGGTCACGAACATATAGGCGCTGTCCTTGACCATGAAGATGAAGTCGGTCATGGCGGGCGAATACACCGCGCCGCCGGCTGACGGGCCCATGATCATGCTGATCTGCGGGATCACGCCGCTGGCCATCACATTGCGCTGGAACACATCGGCATAGCCGCCGAGCGAGGCCACGCCCTCCTGGATGCGGGCGCCGCCCGAGTCGTTCAGGCCAATCACTGGCGCGCCAACCTTCATGGCCTGGTCCATCACCTTGCAGATTTTCTCGGCGTGGGCTTCGCTCAAGGCGCCGCCAAACACGGTGAAATCCTGGCTGAAGACAAATACCAGGCGGCCGTTGATCATGCCGTAGCCGGTGACCACGCCGTCGCCCGGGATTTTGTTGTCCTGCATGCCGAAGTCGGTGCAGCGGTGCTCAACAAACATGTCCCACTCTTCAAACGTGCCTTCGTCCAGCAGCAGCTCCAGCCGCTCGCGCGCCGTCAGCTTGCCTTTGCCGTGTTGCGCGTCAATGCGTTTTTGGCCACCGCCCAGGCGGGCCGCAGCGCGCTTTTTTTCGAGTTGTTCAAGGATTTCTTGCATGGTTTGCTTTCTTAATACGCTTTAAACACTGTCTGCTTCTTATTCAATAGCTGCCTGCACCCGTTCAGATTGGGCTGCAAGCAGATTTCGAGCTGCTGTGGAGGCTGGAACACGGCCAGCCAGCACCTCGGCCACCAGCGTGGGCAACAAGGCGCTGACCGCCGGGTTCTGTCGGAACGCCTGCTTCAGGCCGGCGTCAATGCGCTCCCACATCCACGCCAGCGACTGCTGCCGGCGGCGCTCGGCCAGCTTGCCGTTGGACGTTTGCAGGGCTTTGAACTGCGTCACGGCAGCCCAAAACGCATCGACACCCTTGTTGTGCAGCGCGCTGAGCTGAAGCACCTGCGGGTGCCAGTGCTTGTCAAAATCTGCCGCCTGTGCGCTGCCCATGGCGTTGTTGACCAGGCCAAACAGGCGCATGGCCGACTTGATCTGCGCCTCGGCGCGCATGGCGGCGTTGGCATCAATATCGGCCTTGTTGATGACCACCAGATCGGCCAGTTCCATCACGCCTTTTTTGATGGCCTGCAAGTCGTCGCCGGCGTTGGGCAGTTGCATGACGACGAACATGTCGGTCATGTTGGCCACGGCCGTTTCCGACTGGCCGACGCCGACGGTCTCGACAATCACCACGTCATAACCGGCCGCTTCGCACACCAGCATGGCTTCGCGGGTTTTTTCAGCCACGCCGCCCAGGGTGCCGCTGGACGGGCTGGGCCGGATGTAGGCGCGCTCGTGCACCGACAGATGCTCCATGCGGGTCTTGTCGCCCAGGATGGAGCCGCCCGACACGGTGGAGGACGGGTCGATCGTTAGAACCGCAACACGGTGCCCCTGCGCAATCAGGTACAGGCCCAGCACTTCAATGAACGTCGACTTGCCCACGCCCGGCACGCCGCTGATACCAAGGCGAAACGCCTTGCCGGTGTGCGGCAGCAGCGCGGTCAGCAGTTGGTCGGCCTGCGTGCGGTGGTCGGCGCGGGTCGATTCAAGCAGCGTGATGGCTTTGGCGATGGCGCGGCGCTGCTGGGCGGCGTTGCCATGCAGCACGGAGTCGACCAATGCGCTGGGGCTCACTTCAAGGCAGCCTTGATCTGCTCCAGCACATCCTTGGCGCTGGCAGGAATCGGCGTGCCGGGGCCGTAGATGCCCTTGACGCCCGCGTCGTACAGCATCTCGTAGTCCTGGCGGGGAATCACGCCACCGACAAACACGATGATGTCGCCTCCGCCCTGCTTCTTGAGCTCGGCAATGATGGCGGGCACCAGCGTCTTGTGGCCGGCCGCCAGCGTGCTCACGCCCACGGCATGCACATCGTTTTCAATCGCCTGGCGGGCGCATTCCTCGGGTGTCTGGAACAGCGGGCCCATGTCCACGTCAAAGCCCAAGTCGGCAAACGCGGTGGCGACCACTTTGGCGCCCCGGTCATGGCCGTCCTGGCCCAGCTTGGAAATCATCACGCGCGGGCGGCGGCCTTCGGTCTCGGCAAAGGCGTTGATTTCGCCTTTAAGCGCATCCCAGCCTTCGGCCGAGTCATAGGCTGCCGCGTAGACACCGGTGACCTTTTGCGTGTCGGCGCGGTGGCGGCCGTAGACTTTTTCGAGCGCGTCGCTGACTTCGCCGACAGTCGCGCGCAGCCGCATGGCCTGGATGCACAGGTCGAGCAGGTTGCCGTGGTTGTTTTCAGCGGCTGCCGTCAGCGCCTCCAGCGCGGCCTGCACAGCGGCGCCGTCGCGCGTGGCCTTGATGGCGTTGAGCCGCGCAATCTGTCCGTCGCGCACGGCCACGTTGTCAATGTCACGCGTCTCGATCGCATCTTCGGTCTTGAGTTTGTACTTGTTGACACCGACGATCACATCCTTGCCACTGTCGATGCGGGCCTGCTTTTCAGCGGCGGCCGCTTCAATCTTCAGCTTGGCCCAGCCGCTGTCCACGGCCTTGACCATGCCGCCCATGGCTTCGACTTCCTCGATGAGGGTCCAGGCGGCGTCGGCCATGTCCTGCGTGAGCTTTTCCATCATGTAGCTGCCGGCCCACGGGTCAATCACGCTGGTGATGTGGGTTTCTTCCTGGATGATGAGCTGGGTGTTGCGGGCAATGCGCGAGGAGAACTCGGTCGGCAGCGCAATCGCCTCGTCAAAGCTGTTGGTGTGCAGGCTTTGCGTGCCGCCAAACACGGCGGCCATGGCCTCGATGGTGGTGCGCACCACGTTGTTGTAGGGGTCTTGCTCGGTCAGGCTCCAGCCACTGGTCTGGCAGTGGGTGCGCAGCATCAGGCTCTTGGGGTTCTGGGCGTCAAAGCCCTTCATGATGCGGCACCACAGCAGGCGTGCGGCGCGCATCTTGGCGACTTCGAGGTAGAAATTCATGCCAATCGCCCAGAAAAAGCTCAGGCGCGGCGCAAAGTCATCCACATTCAGGCCCTTGCCCAGCGCGGTTTTGACATATTCCTTGCCGTCGGCCAGCGTGAAGGCCAGCTCCAGCGCCTGGTTGGCGCCGGCTTCCTGCATGTGGTAACCCGAGATGCTGATCGAGTTGAACTTGGGCATCTTCTGCGCCGTGTACTCAATGATGTCGCCAATGATGCGGATGCTGGGCAGCGGCGGGTAGATATAGGTGTTGCGGACCATGAACTCCTTGAGGATGTCGTTCTGGATGGTTCCGCTCAACTGGTCCTGGCGCACGCCCTGCTCTTCAGCCGCGACCACATAGCCCGCCAGCACCGGCAGCACGGCGCCGTTCATGGTCATGGACACGCTGACCTTGTCCAGCGGGATCTGGTCGAACAGGATCTTCATGTCCTCGACGCTGTCAATCGCCACGCCGGCCTTGCCGACATCGCCGGTCACGCGGGGGTGGTCGCTGTCGTAGCCCCGGTGCGTGGCCAGGTCAAACGCGACCGACACGCCCTGCCCGCCGGCGGCCAGCGCCTTGCGGTAAAACGCGTTGGATTCTTCCGCCGTTGAAAACCCGGCGTACTGGCGGATCGTCCACGGGCGCACCGAATACATCGTGGCCTGCGGGCCGCGAATGAAGGGCTCGAAGCCCGGCAAGGTGTTGGTGTAAGGCAGATCCTGGATGTCTTCTGCCGTGTACAGCGGCTTGACGGTGATGCCGTCGGGCGTTTGCCAGTTCAGGGCGTTGACGTCGCCGCCAGGCGCAGATTTGGCGGCCGCCCTGGCCCAGGCTTGCAGGTTGGACGCGTTGAATTCAGAAGGCTTTGAGCGCATGGTGTGATCGGTTTGTTCTTGTTGCGTTGGGCAATGTGTCCGGGCCTTTGGTAGAGGCGGGCGCAGTCTGTGCAGACAGGGTTGTATGCGGCAAATTGGAGTTTACATTATTCATAATTATTGATTAACAAAATTCCGCCGAGCTTACAATTTCACCCATGGCTGATCTTTCTTTGTCCCCGCGCGCGCTCTACCAGGATGTGGCTGAGTTGCTGCGCCAACGCATTTTTAACCGCGACCTTGCGCCAGGCAGCTGGATCGACGAGCTCAGGCTGGCCGAGGAATACGGCATCAGCCGCACGCCCCTGCGTGAAGCCCTGAAGGTGCTGGCCACCGAAGGGCTGGTCACCATGAAGGTGCGGCGCGGCGCCTACGTGACCGAGGTGTCCGATACCGACCTGGCCGACGTCTACCACTTGCTGGCCCTGCTGGAAAGCGACGCCGCCGCCGTGGTGGCCTGCAAGGCGACCGCGGCCCAGCTTAAAGAGTTACAGAGCCTGCACAACGAACTCGAAAAAGTGGTGACCCAGCGGGAACGCTTTTTTGAAATCAACGAAGCCTTTCACATGCGGCTGCTGGAAATTGCCAACAACCGCTGGCGCGACCAGATGGTGGCCGACCTGCGCAAGGTGATGAAGCTCAACCGCCACAACTCACTGCTCAAGAGTGGCCGGATTGAAGAGTCGCTGGTCGAGCACCGCGCCCTGATGGCCGCGCTGGCTGCACGCGATGGCGACGCTGCGGCGCAGCGTATGCGCGAGCATTTCAGCAATGGACTGGAAGCTGCAGGCTGAATCGGAGGTGCACGGACGCACGCCTCAGCACTTTAAAATACTATATTTTAATAGCTGCTTGCGTATGATGGACGTGCGCTAGAGCCCGATTTGGCATCAAAAAACCGGAGACATCCGCTCGTCCGAAGGCTGCGCCGCATCGCGCACGGCCGCTTGCGCCAGCGCCATCACCTCGCGCGGCGGCAGGGTCTTGAGCTTGTGGTCGCTCCAGACCTGGCGCCAGCGGCGTGCGCCAGGCTGGCCGTGCCTGAGCCCCAGCATGTGGCGGGCAATCGTGGCCCAGGGCGTTGCGTCCCTTGCGGCTTCGCGCTCCATATAGGTCACCATTTGCTCTTCAATGATCTCGCGCGTCACCTCGCCTTGGGGCGCCGCGTCAAAGAAATCAGCGTCCCACGAGGCCAGCCACCACGGGTTGTGATAGGCCTCCCGGCCCACCATCACACCGTCAAGCACACGCAGTTGCCCGTCCACCTGTTCGCGGGTATTGATGCCGCCGTTGATGCAAATCGTCAACTCGGGGAAATCCTGCTTCAGGCGGTGTACCAGCTCGTAACGCAGCGGCGGCACGTCGCGGTTTTCCTTGGGGCTCAGCCCCTTGAGCCAGGCGTTGCGGGCATGGACCACAAAGGTGGGGCAGCCCGCCTCGCTGACCGTGCCGACAAAATCGCGCACAAACTCATAGCTCTCGCGCTTGTCTATGCCAATGCGGTGCTTCACCGTGACTGGCACCGTCACCACGTCCACCATCGCCTTGACGCAGTCGGCCACCAGCTGCGGCTCGTTCATCAGGCAGGCGCCAAAGGCACCACGCTGCACGCGCTCGCTCGGGCAGCCGCAATTGAGGTTGATTTCTTGATAGCCCCACTGCTCGCCCAAGCGGGCGCAGTGGGCCAGATCGGCCGCTTCGCTGCCCCCCAACTGCAGCGCCACCGGATGCTCCTCGGCATTGAAGCGCAAGTGCCGCGCCACGTCGCCGTGAATCAGCGCACCGGTCGTGACCATTTCGGTATACAGCAGTGCATGACGCGACAACAAGCGGTGAAAGTAGCGGCAATGCCTATCGGTCCAGTCCATCATGGGCGCCACGCTCAGGCGCCAGGGATTCATCGGGAATTTTGAAGCAGCGCCTGGGTCAGGCGCGAGAGGATGTGAAACGGACATGGCAGCATTTTCCCAGAAAGCGGGTTCAGCCCCGGGCGTCAGGGTTCATCGCCGGCCTGCCGGCAAGCCGAACGACTACGCGGCCAGCCCGTAGGGGCAGGTAACATAAGCGATTGAACCACTAGGCAAGCATGCCTGGGACGCTGGAAGAAAGATGACACACATGCCGCTCTCGCAACCAACAGCCGCCACCGGCCAATCGATGTTTTTCAGGCGGGCCCAGGCGCTCGCCCTGCTGGCTCCGGCGCTGCTGCTCGCCGCCTGCACCTCGTCGGTGCCGCTTCCGCCCTGGACGCCGCCTGCACCCCGTCCCGCAGCAAGCGCGCCGGCCAGCGCCGTGCAAACATTCCCTGTAGCGCCGCCGCCCGTGGCCATCGCCCCGGCACCCATTGAGCAGCCCGCGCCCTACAGCGCGGCGGTTGCCGCCCGTTTCCCGGCGCCTTCGGTGGTGTACAACACCCCTGGCCTGCAAACCCAGCGCACCAGCTTCAGCACGCAGGCCGAAATCGAGGCCTGGCTGCGTGATCAGGCGGCGGCCGCATCGCGTTCGCCGGGCGTCAGCGCCGCCGTACTGCCTATCGGGCAGTCTCAGCGTGGCGAAAACCTGCAGGCACTGGTGCTGGCACGCGCCACCGGAACCGACCCGGCCGCCCTGCTGGCAAACGGACGGCCCACGGTGCTGATGGTGGGCCAGCAGCACGGCGACGAACCGGCTGGCAGCGAGGCGCTGCTGGTGATGGCCAGGGAGCTTGCGCAAGGGCTGCTGCTGCCCCAGCTAAGCCGCATCAATGTGTTGATTGTGCCGCGCGCCAATCCGGATGGCGCGGCCAGCAAGCAGCGCGCGACCACCGGCGGGCTTGACATGAACCGCGACCATTTGCTGCTCAACACGCCGGAGGCCCAGGCACTGGCCAAACTCATGCGTGATTATCAGCCGACCGTGGTGGTCGATGCCCATGAGTACACGGCGGCGGGCCGCTTTCTGGAGAAATTCGGCGCGGTGCAAAAATACGATGCCTTGCTGCAGTACGCCACCACAGCCAACCTGCCGGAGTTTTTGACCAAGGCCGCCGAGGAGTGGTATCGGCGCCCCTTGCTGGCCGCGCTGAAGGACCAGGGCCTCAGCACCGAGTGGTACTACACGACCTCGACGAATCTGGCCGACAAGAAAGTATCAATGGGCGGTACCCAGCCTGACACCGGCCGCAACGTCAATGGACTTAAAAATGCCGTCAGCCTGCTGATTGAAACACGCGGCGTCGGCCTGGACCGCCGGCATATCCAGCGGCGCGTGCACACCCAGGTCACGGCCCTGACCAGCGTGCTGGCCAGCACCGCGCAACGTGCCAGCGAACTGGGCCAGCTGCGCCCCTACATCGACAAGGACATCAGCGCGCTGGCCTGCACGGGAGAAGCGGTTGTCGAATCAGCACCCACACCCGCCCAGTACGAGCTCGTCATGCTGGACCCGGTCAGCGGTGCCGACAAGCCCATCATCGTGGACTGGGATTCCGCGCTGGCGCTGCGCAGCATCAAGGCGCGGCCCCGCCCCTGCGGCTACTGGCTGTCGGCAGGGTCCAGCACGGCCGCAGAGCGGCTGCGGCTGCATGGCGTGCAGGTGATGCGCGTAACAGAATTGGGCTCGGTTCTGGGCGACAGCTACCGCGAAGCCTCGCGTGCCGCCGCTGAACGTCAAGATGTGCGCGGCACGATGACCGGCGGTACCCCGATCATCAAGGTGCAGGTCAGCCTGACCCGCGGCTTGGTGGACGTGCCGCGCGGCAGCTATTACGTGCCGCTTAATCAGCCCTTGGGAAACCTGGTGTTTGCCGCACTGGAGCCCGACACCCAGAGCAGCTTTTTTGCCAACCGGGTCCTGGAGGGCTTGCAAAGCACGGTTCGGGTGATGGCGGAGCCCGTGTTGAAGCTGGAAGCGTTGTATTGAGCCGTTCGGGCTGCGCCAGCGTCTTACAGAAAGACGATGGGATATCCGACTGCAGGTGAGCGGTTTCTGCGCTTAAATAATCAGTTAAAACAACAAAGGACCCGCTATGAAAGACTTTGAACTGACCCCGAAAATGCTGACCTTGGGCGGTGTTTTTTACCCGACAGGCTATGCATTCATTTTGTTCCCTGATCTCGAGGACGCCAAGCGGGTAGCGCGCGAACTCGAACTCGAACTCGAAGTGGAACTGGAAGTGGAAGTGGAAGTGGAAGTGGACAGCGACGGCATGATGCTGCTGACACCGGAGGCCATCCTGACGCAAATCGGCAAGGCAGACGATCGATCGGATGTGGCGCTTCCTAGCGTGGGCACCGAAGGGGCCACCGTCCGGAAATACGTAGACTTGGCGCTGGAAGGCCACTATGCCTTGATGATTCCCACACCGTCCCAGGAGGCCACCGAGCGCATCATGGCCGTGGTGCGCCAAGTCCCTTTTTCCTATGCGCAGAGATACCACATGCTGGTGATTGAAGACTTGGAATAGCCCCCTCGTCCGTCGTTAACGCGTGAGGCCATGCGGGCGATTGATTTGACGCACATTGCGCTTCTCTCCTGAGCCTGGCCGCCTGCGCGACGGCGACTGCAGCCCCAGCCAAAAGGTGGCGGCTATCAGACGATATTCCGCTCTGCAGAACCCGCAGCCCAAAAGGACGGTTGATGATTGATCTTTACTACTGGCCCACCCCCAACGGATGGAAAATTTCCATCATGCTGGAGGAATGCGGACTGCCTTACCGCTTTGTTCCGGTCAATATCGGCAAGGGCGAGCAGTTCTCGCCGGATTTCCTGGCCATCAGCCCCAACAACCGCATGCCGGCCATCGTGGACCACGCACCGGCCGATGGCGGAGCGCCCGTGGCGGTGTTTGAAAGCGGCGCCATCCTGATCTACCTGGCCGAAAAAACCGGCCAGTTTTTGCCCACCGCGCTGCGCCAACGCCACCAGGTGCTGCAATGGCTGATGTGGCAAATGGGTGGACTGGGCCCCATGGCCGGGCAGAACGGCCATTTTTTGCTCTACGCCCCCGAAAAAATCCCCTACGCGATCGAACGCTACGGCAAGGAAGTTGACCGGCTGTATGGCGTGCTTGATGCGCAACTGGGCCACACGGGCGCCTTCGTGGCCGGTGCTGACTATTCGATTGCCGACATGGCGATTTTTCCGTGGGTGCGCACGCACAAGGCGCAGCAGGTCGACCTGCAGAAATTTCCCCATGTGCAGCGCTGGTACAACGCACTGTTCCAGCGGCCCGCCGTCAAACGCGGGCTGGACCTGGGCAAAGAACTGCGCGCACCCGCGCTGACCGATGAAGCACGCCAGGCCCTGTTTGGCCAGACCGCGCACAGCGTGAAACGCCCGCCGCAAGGCGAAGCCCAAGGCGTTTGACTTTCCTTATAAACAATCCCGCATAACGCCCATGATTGATTTTTACTTCGACTGCTCCAGCCCCTGGACTTACATTGCCTTTCGCAACCTGCAGACCGTAGCGGCTGAACTCGATGAACCCGTCAGCTGGCGGCCGGTGCTGGTGGGCGGCATTTTCAACAGCGTCAACAAGAACATGTACGCCTCGCGCGAAGACATGGACTCGCCCCGAAACCGCTACCAGCGCAAAGACCTGCAGGACAACGCGCGCGAGGCGGGTCTGCGCATCGTTTTTCCGCCCCGGGTGTTCCCGGTCAACAGCGTCAAGGCGATGCGCGGCTGCCTCTGGATTGCGCAGGACGCGCAGGCACACAGCCAGTACCTGCCGTTTGTCGAAGCCACGTTTGCCGCGTATTTCAGCCGCGAAGAAGACATCTCGCAGGATGACGTGCTGGCCGCAATCTGCCACGAGGTCGGCATCGACGCCCCGGCTTTTCTTGAAGGCATCGCCCGGCCCGACATCAAGGACCAGCTCAAGGCAAACACCGACGAGGCGATCCGGCGCGGGGCATTTGGCGCGCCCACCTTTTTCGTCGGCGACGACATGTACTTTGGCAACGACCGCTTGCCGCTGCTGCGCGCAGCCGTGCTGCGCGAGCGGTCAACCTAGGCTCACGTCCCGTGCGGTGGCGCAGCGCCTGCGCGCTCCAGCACATGGCGGATCATGGACTGCGCCAGTTCCTGCTCGCCCAGAAAGACCTTGCCGGCGTTTTCCTGCTCCAGCAACTGGGCTTCCGCCTCATTGTGGGTGCGCACCACGGTTTCTATCGTCGGATTGAGCGTGCGGGCGATGGCAATCATTTGCCGCACATCCAGCGTGTCTGGCGTGGCAATCACCAGTAAGCGGGCTTTGGCAATATGCGCCTGAATCAGCACCTCGGCCTCTGACGCATCGCCCGACACCGCGGCCAGGCCTTTGGCCCGCAGCCGCTCCACCGTCTCGCGGTTTTGCTCGGCCACCACAAACGGAACGCCGCTGGCCGTCAGCGCCGCCGCGATGCGCTGGCCAACCCGGCCATAGCCGACCAGCACCACATGGCGCGAAAGATAGCGGGCCTCCGTGGTGACAGGCAGCTCGGCCGTCGGCTCGTCGCGCGCCTCCATCCGGCGGGCCAGCGCCGACCGGGCCAGTATCCACTGCTGCAAGGGCTCAACTGCCCGGAAAAAGAGCGGATTGAGCGCAATCGAGATCAGGGCGCCGGCCACCACCAGGCTTTGACCTTCTGGCGGCAGCAGGCCCAGCGAGGCACCCAGACCCACCAGAATGAACGAAAACTCGCCGATTTGCGCCAGGCTGGCCGACACCGTGAGGGCGGTGTTCAGCGGATAGCGAAACGCCGTGACAAGCAGGCCCGCCGCCAGCGTTTTCCCCACCACAATGATGCCGACCACCGCCAGCACCTGAAGCGGGCGCTCCAGCAGCACCCAGGGGTCAAACAGCATGCCCACGGAAACAAAAAACAGCACCGCGAACGCATCGCGCAGCGGCAGCGACTCCTGGGCGGCGCGGTGGCTGAACTCCGACTCGCGCATCACCATGCCCGCAAAAAAAGCCCCCAGCGCAAACGACACGCCAAACAGCGCAGTGGAACCAAAGGCAATGCTGACAGCAGCCGCCACCACGCACAGGGTAAACAGCTCGCGCGAACCGGTGCGCTGCACCTGCCACAGCACCCAGGGGAAAAATCGCCTGCCCACCACCAGCATCAGCGCCACAAAACCGCCCACCTGCAGCAAGGTCAGGCCCAGGGTTTGCCACAGCACATTCACATCCGCGTCCGCCGTACCCGACAGCCAGCTGCCCAGGGGCGGCAGCAGCACCAGCACCAGCACCAGCACCAGCACCATCGCGAGGTCTTCCACAATCAGCCAGCCCACGGCAATGCGTCCATTGAAGGAGCCGACAATGCCCCGGCTTTCAAGCGCGCGCAGCAGCACCACGGTACTGGCCACCGAGAGCGACAGCCCGAATACCAGCGCACCCCCCATGTTCCAGCCCCACCAGTGCGCCAGCCC
>Ga0123337_10001197_pt1 | contig 35033 bp, 31 predicted proteins | sample frozenSSSSmetaG_FD_89792 | JGI IMG/M metagenome (GOLD analysis project Ga0123337, IMG submission 89792) | Glacier valley bacterial and archeal communities from Borup Fiord, Nunavut, Canada, to study Microbial Dark Matter (Phase II) -... | ecosystem: Environmental > Aquatic > Freshwater > Ice >...
TAATTAGTCATGCTAATTATGATATGATTCTTATGGATGTTCAGATGCCAATAATGGATGGCCTTGAAGCAACGCGTATGATTCGCCTGTGCATAAGTGTTCAGCCGATTATTATCGCTATGACGGCAAATTCTATGCAGGGTGACCGTGAAGAATGCCTCCATGCAGGAATGGATGATTATATCAGCAAGCCTGTCAATATTATTGAACTGGTTAATATTATTGAAAAATGGGCACTTGAAATAAGGGCGCAGCTATAACGCAGCTGCCAGGTTAACCTCATTTAATCTCACCGGTATAATTAATATCCCTTCCTGCCTGTTACTTCATTGAAGTTATTCGTATACACCTAAATTGCAGGTATAGATAAACGTTGTGCAGGGGCGAAAATTAATTATAAATAGTTACTGTTATGGTAGATAATATTATAATGTTACCGATAGTTATTAAGCTATAATGCAAAAGCCGGCGTAGATATGCCGGCAAAGTATTTGTCAGTCATTATAGGTAGCAAGCACCTGTACCCAGCTTTTATTTTTTATATAATCCAGCAATAACCAGTTTGCCAGCGCGGAAAGTAAAATGCCTACTACTACTACTGCAGTTATATTGTAAACAAGAAATTGCAGAAAAGCCAATAAGCTAATCAGAGTCAGGCTAAACATCGAGCGAAAAATAGCGCCAATCTTTTGACTTGTTTGCTGCATTGCGGAAAAAGGAAAATTTCTTAAAACGAATAACGATATAAGCGAGCAACCTAACAGAACATTGCATACTCCAAGTATAATATTAGGCACAACTGTAAAACCTAATAAATAAGTCAATATAAATGAAAGTATCAGCGCCAGAGGTATATAAAATTTAAATGTAAGCGCTTTCAACGCGCCTGAAAAGACGAGTCCCGGCTTATTGACGGGCGCTGTAAAATAAAACCAGGCTGCCTTAAAATTTTCAGAGAATTGAATTTGTCCCAGGGCAACTACTAACATAAAACTGCTGGAATAAACTATTGTCAAAACAATTACACGAGTATCGCTATGCGTTGTTAATAATTTGCTCAGATCGAAGCTTAGATCCCTATAAACAGATACCGCTACCATTACCACCAGGTATCCTATCGAAGGATATACTTTCAGTTTAAAGTCTCTTAACCGGCTTGTTAATTTCCAGGTCAGTAAAAAACCCATCTGTTCAACGCCGTTTTTATTTAAGATTTTCGAAAGACAATCCTGAAAAGATGTCTCGTTTATAAATTTTTTTTTATGCGAAGTTGCAGGCAATGAAGCTTCTTCTGAACTACTGGTGATCAGCGTTAGCTTTTGGTTAAAAGATGGTGCAAAATATTTAATGACCAGCCATAGAGATAACGGAGGGACAAGGATGGAAAGAAGCGCCCCGGTTATAAGTGATAGGTCAAAAGCAAAAGTGGTGAAGAACTTAACACCAAGTGCAAACCAATATGATGGAATTAACCATAACCAAAGATTAGGCGTGATAGAGAAGTTGCTGAAAAAAAGAGTAGTAGCCTTTTGAACCATTACCTGGTATCCCGCAAAGATTACAATGGTCATAAAAATTTGAACATAAATAATAACGGCCTGAAATTTCTTTGGGGAAGTGAATTTTAAAATTATGAGGTAAATAATATTAATAAGAAATATGCTCAATGTTGAAGCCAGTATTACCATCACGAAAAAGACAACTGCGCTCCACAAACTATTAAATATTGAAAGATATAGAATGGCCGGCAGAGACATAGGTAATATAATTTTAGTGATATGCAAAAGGATATGCAGTAACCTTGAGAGCACAAATGTTTTGTCTGCAACAGGTTTAGGAAACATGATGTAATTATCACGCACATCTATCAGCACTGATGTAAAATCCGAGATAAGGGTACTAATGACCATCACCAGGTACAGGGAAAAGTAAATGGTGAGCTGGGTTATTAAATCGTTGCTAAGTTTAAAACTGAATAAAAAAACCAATCCCATGAAACCTGAAATAATCATAGTACCTATCGTTGCGGAAGAAATAGCTTTATTAGAATTTCTCGTTCGTGTTTGCTGAAATGTGTTAGGCCGCCTGTCGTCCATTATAAGTTTAACCGTAAGAATAATCTTAAGCTGCTTTGTGTTAACACCCAGATTACGGTATATCGGGGCGGGCCACAACGCCAATCGCAATAATAATTTATTGATGAAATTCATTTATTAAATACTGCTTTTCTTTTCAAATAATTTAATCATCTGATCTGCTTTGAGGGATGGGGATTCTTTAGAGGTAAGTGCAGAAAATATTGTTTCCAGGCTGTTATCCCCCTGTTGTTGTTTTAATTCTTCAAAACTGCCGTTAGCAATAACCTGTCCCTCATTAATCAGAACAATCTGGTCACTTACTTTTTCAACTATATCCATCATGTGACTGCAGTAGAAGATGGTTTTACCTTCCCGTGCCAGGTTGCTGATAAGTTCTTTAATTATTATTACGCTATTGGCGTCAAGCCCGCTAAGAGGCTCATCAAGTATGATGATTTCAGGATCATGCATAATCCCTGAAGTAATAAGCACCTTTTGTTTCATCCCTTTGCTAAAACTGTCCATACGCTGATGGATATTTCCCTCCATTCCAAACGCATTCATTATGCCGTAGATGCGTTCTTGTATAAGCGCTTCCGGCATATCATACAATTGTCCTATAAAGCCAAGAAATTCCGCTGGTGTCAGCACTTCGTATAGTTCTGCCAGTTCCGGTACATAGCCGGTAATACTTTTTACTTTCAGCGGATCTTCTTTCAGGTCTATTCCTTTTACGGTAACTTTTCCCTGATAGTCATTTATCAAACCGCACAGTATCTTAACCGTAGTGCTTTTGCCTGCACCATTAGGTCCGATGTAACCAATAATCTGCCCGGGGTAGATATCAAGATTGATACCTTTTAATACCTGTTTGGTGCCATAACTTTTACAAAGATTTCTTATGCTGATGATGGGCTCCATAAATATTTTAATGCGTTGATAAAGCAATTTAACTGAAAATTTTCAGCCGTCAGGAAGTCATGTTGGGGTTACGTAGTTGTAAGAAAAGAGTAAGCAGATAATATGGCTTTTTATATAAGTCAGTTAAATCAATTCATAGTATGATTAAAATCATCTTGCCGGCTTTTGAAAGTCAAACAAATCGGGTGGATTGTAATTTACTTTTATTGAGTTGATAGAAACCTTAAAATAAATTTTATGAAAAATTTTATTGAACTGAAGACTAATTCAATCCATCCGATCTATACGCCTAATGGATGGATATATCTTTTAATGCCAGTATGCGTGGTGGAGTGTTTTCTTTTTTACCTGGATCCTGCTAATAGTGAAGGGGGATCTTTTGAGGAAGCTACCCTTTGCCTGAATTGATTTACTAAAAGGGTAATCATTAAACCAGGGTCGGCTTTATTAAACAGGGCAGCATTAATTTGGTACCTACAATTTTGTCGTTACCTGAAGTTACTTCTTGACTTGTTTCTTGTTGACTTAAATTTCCTTGGTTGATAAACAGGAGTTTCTCCAAATTGACGCGGAACAACAGCTTTAGGTACAGGCTGACCAAGCAATTCCTCTATTGCTGAAAACTTGTTTTGTTCTTTTTCTCCTACAAAAGTATAGGCAAGCCCATCTGTTTCTGCTCTTGCGGTACGACCAATTCGATGAATGTAATCTTCGCCGTCATTCGGCACATCATAATTAATTACAAGGTCAATGTCTTCTATATCTATTCCCCTTGAAAGGATATCAGTTGCAACTAATATCTTAAGCCGCCTGCTTTTAAAGTCGAGCATTACCTGCTCCCTCGCAGACTGCTCAAGATCAGAATGAATCTGTTCTATCGAAAAACCTGACTTTTGCAATTCATTGCTTAATTGCTTCACATTGTTCTTTCTGGAACAAAAAATCAGTACAGATTTAAAATCTTTCAACCTAAGCAGGTATTTTACCAACGCAACCTTTTGGTTGTCATATACAACAAACGCCTGCTGTACAATTTTTGCCGGTGGTTTTGAGATTGAAATATTAATTTCTTCGGGTTTAAATAAAATTTTTCTAGCAAGGTCTCTGATCTTGGATGGCATAGTTGCCGAGAACAGGAGGTTCTGTCTTTTCGCCGGAAGGAAAGAGATAATTTTCATTATATCATCATAGAAGCCCATATCAAGCATTCGGTCGGCTTCATCAAGAACAAGGTATTGAAGGCCTTTCATCTTAACGTATCCCTGGTTAAGATGGCTGATCATTCTACCCGGGGTACAAACAACAATGTCAACCCCTTTAGATAAAGCCCGTTTTTCTATGGAGAAAGATTCACCATCACCACCCCCATAAACCGGGATGGAACTTACAGGGGTAAAATAAGATAACCCTTCCAGATTTTGCGCAATTTGAACAGCCAGTTCTCTTGTAGGAACAATCACAAGCGCATTAATACTGTGGTCATCCTGGTGCTCGCTAATTATTTTGTGTATTATGGGTAGAAGGTAAGCGGCTGTTTTACCGGTGCCGGTTTGAGCCGATGCAATGATGTCTTTACCGGCTATGACAAGAGGGATAACTTTTTCCTGGACCGGCGTTGCTGTTTCATAATTAATAGCATCAATTCCTTCCATCAAGCGTTCATCAAAACCAAATTCGTTGAAATTCAAAATGTCTGTGTATTTATTATTTTTATAAAAGTAAGTCTATTTAGTTAATTAAGACTTTAACAGAGAAGGATACATCAGTGAAGTAATTGGTAAATCTTATATCAACGTCAAAAAATATTGAGCTAATGAAATTTGATAATTGTAATAACCTCGTGTGTAATAATAAACACTTCGGCGGCATCTCGTCAAATAAAAAATCAGCTGAAGTTAAACGCTACAACTGATTTAAGAATTTGTGACATTATACATGTAACAACCTGATAGAATAACTAAGCTTGCATTTCATGTAACTCGGCAACTTGCTGAGGTGTACAATTTTTAATGCTGAGCTGAAATTTAGTATTTAATGAAATTTGGTAATCATTATCACTCAACAATGTTTTCATAATACCATCCTGTTGAATTACAGCAGCAAGATCAGCAGCTAAAGGAGAGCCGCTTATAACATTTGTCACACGACCTTTAGAAAATTCAATGTTGAATTTATATCCAGCTTTTCTACCACTGCCGGCCCTTTCAAAATCAATGCGGTTTAAATCAAGTATTTGTTCACTAACTGCTGACCGCTTAAGGAGAATCTTTATAATGGGCAGGTATTTTTGCCAGATGTGCGTATACATAATAAATATTTTTAAAATTATAAGAGGAATAATGATAACTTATGCAACAAGCCTTTCCAAGGTCTTTAGTTCAATGATGACGAACAAACGCATAGCTTGTGAAATTACAATAAAAACTGAAAATCTTTAAAAAAGATTTCTTGTGAGATCATTAGTGGCATATACTTTATGAATATTTTTAATATTAATTAGAGCTGTTACCAATTATAACTAAACAATACGGGTATAAGGTTAATTTGATTTGATGCCTTTACTTTTCTATAAGCTGTCAGGAGAATGCCTGTAATGTATCCCTGCTACGATAGCCAAATGTGTTTGGCGAGAGAATGTCAATATGAGATTAACCCGTTTTACTGAAGAAGGCTTTAAAAAGGCAAATCGTCATCATTGATATCGATAACTTTCACTCCGGCATCTCCATCCTCACTTTTATCATTTTTACCAACCGGTTGCAGGTTAAATGCTTTAACGTCAGTGTACCATTTGCCATTATATTCCCGACTCTCCACATCAAAACTGGCTTTTACAGTTTGACCAAGACTGAACTTTGTAATATCTATTTTATCTCCCCAAGCGGCAAGACATATTTTCTTTGGATACATGTCTGTAGTCTCAATAATAAATTCCTGTTTTTTCCATTGACCGTTTTTGCCGGTACCGGTTTGGGGTGTAAGTAATTGTAAAAGTGTTCCTGTTATTTCCATAAGTTGATTTTCTGCAAAAGAACTAAATTAACTGAAATGTTTTTGAATCAGTCCAATTTTTTATGTTAGTGATCAGATCAGCAACATATCAGGATGATATGTTGCAGGTGCCGGAAGCAGTTTGAAATTTATACCCTTACGTAAATTCGTTTTTTATCAAGCCAGAGGCCGATTAACCAGCAGATCAGCATATAAAAAAGTGCGAATAAAAAAGATCCTATTGCTCCGGGCGCAATAGCCTGAAAAAAGACTTTGTTCACCCAGCCATTGAGGTTTTGTACCCGAGAAATCTTAATATAAGATACTGCAGTAATCAGTAGTTCTGACAAAAGGTAAATAAACAGAGGGTTTTTCCCAAAGATTAAGAAAAAGCCCGTCCAGTTAAGTTTGTTCCACCGTTTAATTTCAAGGCTGTAAAGCAATGCCGAGATAAGTATAATATCGATTCCTGTTGTGAGCAGGACAAAAGGACTCGTCCATAATTTTTTATTGATAGGAAACAACATATTCCAGCATAAAGCGACAAAAATTAACAAGCCGCCGGTTAGTAACAGTTTTGATATGGTTTCGTACCCTTTGCCATTCTTTTGAATGTATCTTCCGGTATAGTAGCCAATAGTTACATTCACTATAGCCGGTAATGTACTCAGCACTCCTTCCGGCTCAAAGGCAATTCCTTCCCCATGATAAAGATGCGGCTCTCCAAATAGCCATTTATCAAGATACAGGCCAGCGTTGCCTAATATGCTGAATGGTTGATGGGTATCTCCGAAAATCAACAGGAGTAGCCAGTAACCCAATAACAATGCTCCACTTATAATATAGGTTTTACGTGCCGAAAAATAGTGGATCAGCAGTGAAGCAAAGAAATAACAAAGCGCAATACGTTGTAGAACACCCATGATGCGGGTATTGTGGATAGGGGCGGCGAACATTTTACCGGCCGCATTAAAGCTAAAAAATGGAAACCAGTACATCAGGTAACCTAATAGAAAAATCAGCGTGGTGCGCTTGAATATTTTTCCCAGTAGTCTGGCATTTCCCATTTGTTTATATTTTTCCATCGAGAAGCTCATGGCATTTCCTACAGCAAACAAAAATGATGGGAACACCAGATCAGTAGGTGTAAATCCATGCCAGCCCGCATGCTCCAATGGCGCAAAAGGAACAGCACCGCTTCCGGGAGTATTGACAATGATCATAAAACAAATAGTCATTCCACGGAAAACATCAAGCGATAAAAAGCGTTCGGATAGTTTTGCCATTACAGTTGGTTGAATGAAGAAGATATTTTGTTAAGCATTCTTACCGGTATTCAATAGCAAATGCTTACCGGAGTTTTGATTATTACTTCGTTGTCGGTTCATCCGTAAATGCTGACTTTAGGATAGCATTACCTGAAGGAGTAAAGATTACAATGGCTTTTTTATTTTGAGGCTTGCCGGCAGAATCATTGTAATTAAAATCAAGCGTGTACCTGATCGGGTGAATAATCACTGAATCAGTCCAGGTTTGAAGCGTATCTTCTTTGAAGCTGGTAATACTATAACCACGTATACCCCGGAGTTGTCTCCTGATTTCATCTTTAGCGATGATTTGTCTTTTATCCCGTTCAAATGAATGTGTATCACAGGCGACAAGTGCTAACAAAAACAGGAGAAAAAGATATTTCATGGGTCTTATTTTTTTGGATATAAATTTCTTTGCACGATCAGGCTATATTAATTTTCTAGGGAAGTGAAGAGAGGTTTTGCTGACAATGTACAAATTGTTTGAAACCCGGCAATAAGTTTCTATCACGCACAGGGTAACCTGTTATTGTATTAAATTAAAGATTGTTGATGAGGGAAGATTCACACTTGTGTAAGAACAATCCATTCTGGAATTATTTCAAAACCATTTTGATGTAATCGTATAACTTTCTTCGCCGTCTTCATCAAAATGACACGCTTTATTATTACAACCTCTTGATACTAAGTATATCAAAGCTTACAATAATCTATTCTTTTCTTCTTAATTTGTGACTGAAATATTTAAGGACTAATCAATCATCATGAAGAAATTGTTGGTTTTGATTCTAACATCAATCTGTACACATTCTTATTCACAGGTTAATTCCGATATAGCACGCCAGCACTGGGTAGACAGCGTTTTTAATTCTTTGTCTGACGACCAGCGTATCGCCCAGCTGATAGTAGTACGTGTATCGGCAAAAAGCGATAAGGGTGTGAACTGGTATGATAAGGAAGTTGCTGAAAACATAAAAAATTATAATATTGGTGCACTCTGCCTTTTCCAGGGCAACCCGGTAAAACAGGCAGGGTTCTTAAATTATTTTCAGAGCATCGCTAAAACGCCGCTGATGGTTTGTGTAGATGCAGAATGGGGGCTGGGGATGCGCTTCGATAGTGTCGCTAACTTCCCCTTTCAGCTTACCATGGGCGCTATGCAGGATGCAGATCTTGTTTACAAAGTAGGCACTGCTATCGGTGAACAATGCAGGCGCATAGGCATACATGTTAATTATGCCCCGGTGGTTGACATCAATAACAACCCTGATAACCCGGTTATCAATTTCCGATCTTTTGGAGAAGATAAATACAAAGTAGCATTTTATGGTGTGCAGGTTATGAAAGGAATGCAGGACATTGGTGTAATGGCCTGTGCTAAACATTTTCCGGGGCATGGGGATGTTTCAGTAGATTCCCATTTAGATCTTCCGGTTATCAATAAAACACGCGGCAGTCTTGACTCATTGGAGCTATATCCCTTTAAGGAAATGTTTAAAGCAGGTGTAGGGAGTGTTATGATCGCGCACTTATCAGTGCCTGCAATAGATTCTGATGCGCATCGCCCCAGTTCCTTATCATACAATAACATTACAAAGCTGATGAAGAATGAACTTGGCTATCAGGGACTGTCATTTACAGATGCGCTGGAGATGCAGGGTGTCAAGAAATATTTTCCAAATGGTGAAGCCTCTGTGGAGTCCATTATAGCCGGCAATGATATGTTGTGTTTGCCCGCAGATATACCTGCAAGCATTCAAAGAATAAAGCAGGCAATCAAAGACAAAAGGCTTATATGGGATAATGTAAACACTAAAGTAAAAAGAGTGCTGATGGCAAAATACGAATATGTATTGCCTAACGTTCAGCCGATAAATATCACAGCTATTACCAGTGAACTTAATAGTAAGATCCCGGCTCTCCGCCGCCTGGTCGCCGATAAGGCTATAACCCTGTTACGTAATAATGATCCGGCGATTTTTCCATTACCGGTAAGTAAGAATAATAAAATCGCATACCTGGGAATTGGAATTAATACTGACAATGCGATGGCTAAGCGTATGAAGGCCGACTACAATGCAGACATATATTACTTCGATTACCATAGTGATGCGAGCCATATTATTTCTATGATGGATAAATTAAGAAAGAGCTATGAGACAGTGGTGGTAGGCGTTCATAATTATACCAGGTATCCTGTTAACAATTTTGGTATTTCACCGGAGGCCGTCCGGCTATTGAATAAAATTCAGCAGGAAACTAAAAGTATTATTTTTTTCTTTGGCAATCCTTATGCTATCAAAAATATTTGTGATGCGGATAATATTGTCGCATGTTATGAAGATGATGACATATTTCAAGATGCCGCGACGAATATGCTGGAAGGTTTACAACAACCCTTAGGAAAATTACCGGTAACAATATGTGATAAGTTTCCATTCGGTACCGGTATTGTCAGAAGTAATTTATTGAAGTTCGAGGCTCCCTCCAAGCTGGGTTTTAACGAAGTAAAACTTAATGACATAGATTCACTGGCTAATGACGCAATAGAGAAGCGCGCTACTCCAGGCTGTGTGATACTTATTGCGAAAGATGGAAAGATAGCTTATGAAAAAGCATTTGGATATTATACTTATGATAGTGTTGAGCTGGTTAACAATGAGAGCATTTTCGACATGGCTTCGGTGACCAAAATATTTGCTACTTCGCTTGCAGTGATGAAATTAAAAGATGAAGGTAAACTTGATATTAATAAGAAACTGGGAGACTACCTGGGCTGGGTTAAAGGAACTAATAAGGAACACCTTCCCCTTAAAGAAATCCTTTTGCACCAGGCAGGATTAAACGCCTTCATTCCATTCTATAAAGAAACAATAGATACTTCAAAAGGCGGACTGGCCTACTATACTGTTTATTCGGAAAAGCCTGTACACAGCCATTCAATTAGAGTAGCTGAAGGAATGTATATACGTAACAACTGGCAGGATACCATGTTTAATCGTATTCTGCAAAGCAAGCTGGGTGCCGAGGGACACTATATATATAGTGATAACGATTTTATCTTTCTTGGCAAGGTAGTAGAAGCCATTTCTGGTAAAACCCTGGATCAGTATGTAAAATCTGAATTCTATGACAAACTTAAACTGACTTCTACGGGTTTTAAGCCAAGAGATCGTTTTGCGTTAAGCCGGATTATTCCTACCGAGTATGAAATCGGTTTCAGAAGTCAGTTGCTGAGAGGAGATGTTCATGATCCTGGCGCTGCTATGTTTGGCGGTGTTGCCGGGCATGCTGGTCTCTTTAGTACGGCGTATGATCTTGCAGTGATAGCCCAGATGTTATTGGATCATGGCAATTTCAATGGTCAGCAATTTATTCAAAAGCAAACCCTTGATCTTTTTACTGCTTATCAAAGTAAGTTCAGCAGGCGTGGATATGGTTTTGACAAACCTGAAAAAGACAACGCAATTCGTAAAGATCCGTATCCCTGTTTGTCTGCTTCGCCAATGACTTTCGGACACACAGGATATACCGGTACGTGTATCTGGATAGATCCCAAATATAACCTGGTATTTATTTTTCTCTCTAACCGGGTAAATCCTTTTGGTGGTACTAATCTGAAATTAAGCACTATGAACGTTCGCAGAAACATCCAGGAAACAATTTATCAATCTTTGGGATTGTAACGGCCATGCGCTATCAGCACGAGGTTTTGAAATTAACTGAAAGTTAATTTAACTTTTCAGACAGCTAACTTGTTAAGTCAGGTAACAGCATCATCTTCATTTTTTTTACCTTTGATGATAGTTAAAACAAACGCTAAACCAAACACCTTCAAACTTTAAATTATATTTTATGCCTGGTTATGAATTATTTGGTGAAGAAGAAAGAAAAGAAGTGAACGACGTCCTTGAGACAGGTATCCTCATGCGTTATGGATTTGATGGACCCAGGAAAGGCATCTGGAAAGCAAAGGAACTGGAAGCTGCTGTATGCCAAACTTTCGGTTGTGATTATGCAATGCTTACTGCTAACGGAACAGCTGCGCTAACTACTGCTATGACGGCGCTTAATATAGGCGCAGGAGATGAAGTAATAATGCCGGCATTTACTTTTGTAGCAAGTTTTGAAGCAATTCTTTCCGTGGGTGCAATACCTGTCCCGGTCAACATAGATGAAAGTTTAACACTTAATCCCGATGCCGTGCGTGCTGCTATTACTTCCAGAACAAAATGTGTTATGCCGGTACACATGTGCGGTAGCATGGCTGATATGGGTGAGCTTCTTAAAATTTGCAGAGAGCATGATTTAATTTTACTGGAAGATGCGTGCCAGAGTATCGGCGCTACCTATAAAGGTAAAAAGGTCGGTACTATTGGCCATGCAGGTACATTTTCGTTCGATTTTGTTAAGACGATAACCTGCGGTGAAGGTGGTGTTGTAATGACTAATGATAAAGACATCTATGTAAAATGTGATGGTTATACTGATCATGGCCATGATCATAATGGGGTTGACCGTGGTGCGGACCTCCACCCTTTTATAGGGTATAATTTTCGTATCTCTGAATTACACGCGGCAGTAGGCCTGGCCCAAATCCGCAAGCTGCCACAGTTTTTATCTATCCAGCGTCATAACAATAAATTATTAAGAAGCTTTCTGGAGCAGATACCTGAAATTAATTTTCGGGTTGTTCCTGACGAAGAGGGAGACAGCTGCTCTTTCTTAAGCTGGTTCCTTCCATCTGCGGCATTAACAAGGGCAGTGGTAGAAGAAATGAAAGCCCAGGAAATACTTGCGGGAAATTTTTACTGGTATAATAATAACTGGCACTACATAAGTAAATGGGATCATTTAAAAAATGCAATTTCTCTGAATAAACAATCTAAGGAAGTTATAAAATCTTTGAAATCAAATTTTAATAAATCTTTCGAAGACAGCGACGCAATTATGAGCCGATGTATATCTACTGCTATCAGCTTAGCCTGGACCGATAAACAAATTATAGATAAAGGAAATAAAATGGCAGCGGTAATAAAGAAAATTTTAAAAGATCAGTCTGTAATGGCATAATAAAATACTTGATCAAATTATTTACATCCCTTCATTACCCGGAGGGATTTTTTATTAATTGAATTGGCATTATCACTTTCCTTCCAGCTTATTACAATATTCCAGTGAGCCAAGTCTAAAGCGAATGGGAACTTTGGTAATTTTTTCAAACCGCAATTCTTTATCACAAAAAAATCCGAAGTGTCTTGTGTAATAGTCAGGGACAACCATGTTATTGGTTTGAAATGAAATGAAGGAAGGCTGATTTAAAAAGTTTATCCTGCTTTTTTCAGGTGCCGTAAACATAAATGGTTTGCCCGTTACAATATGCACTTGCAACAATGGTGGCAAGGCAACATGCATCATAATCCCCTGGGAAAAACTTTTTACTGATATCAAAATCAACAGGGCAACAATAAATTTAATTTTTCGTTTCATTTTCTCATGATGATTTCTATGTAAATTACGGCTTGATTTTTGTAGAACCCGATTTTTTAAGTTTCTTTTGAATGAAAAGTGAATAAATTTTTTTAGCGTACATGTCACTGAGTCAAAGTTTACAACAAAGACTATTACAAAAATTATCTCCACAACAGATTCAGCTAATGAAACTGTTGCAGGTACCTACGGCTAATCTGGAAGAACGGATTAAGGAAGAACTTGAAGAAAATCCGGCTCTCGAACAAAGCGAAGACGAACATGATGAAAATTTTGACGATCCTAAAGATGAAATGGATGCTCCCGATGATGATCGGGAAATGGATGGTGGTGAGGATGAATACGGCAATCTCGATATAAGCGATTATGTTGCGGAGGGCGATGATGAAGTAGGTGATTATAAATTGCGAGATGATAACTACCCCGAGGTTGATGATAACAAAGTGATACCGTACCGGGTAGAAACTACTTTTCATGATATGCTTGCAGACCAATTGGGCATGTTGAAAATGGATGAACGTACCATGAAAGTTGCTGAGCAAATAGTGGGCAGTATTGATGATGATGGTTATCTCCGCAGGGAAACAAGTTCTATCCAGGATGATCTTGCTTTCAGGCAGAACGTGGAAGTTTCGGAGCCTGAAATCGAAGAGCTTATAAATAAAATACAGCAGTTTGATCCGCCCGGGGTATGCGCCCGCAACCTGCAGGAATGTTTACTGTTACAGTTGCATAGAAAACTTAAAGAAGGGAAAGCAGTAGAGATGGCGGTTGATGTGCTGTCCAAATACTTTGATGAGTTCACCAAAAAGCATTACGATAAAATTCAGCGCGGACTTGGATTAACCGATGAAAAGCTAAAAGAGGTTATCAACCAGATCATAAAACTCAACCCAAAGCCCGGTGGTAATATAGGAGAGCTGAATAAAGGAGAGAGTTATGTGATACCGGATTTTTTTGTGATCAATAATAGTGGTAAGCTTGAAATAACACTCAACTCAAAAAATGCTCCTGACCTGCGCATCAGTGAAGGTTACCGCGATATGCTGAGAGACTACGACAGGGGAAGCAAAAAAGATAAACGACAGAAGGAAGCAGTTATTTTTATCAAGCAAAAAATTGATGCAGCAAAATGGTTCATTGATGCCATCAAACAACGTCAGCATACTTTGTTAAGTACCATGGAAACAATACTGGATTATCAGTATGAATTTTTTCTTACGGGGGATGAAACAACGATGCGGCCAATGATTCTTAAAGATATTGCTGAGAGAACCGGCCTGGATATATCTACAGTAAGCCGCGTGGCTAACAGCAAATTTGTACAAACGGAATATGGTACATACCGGCTTAAATTTTTCTTCTCAGAATCGTTAAGCACGGATAGCGGTGAAGAAGTATCAACAAGAGAAGTAAAGAAAATTTTAAGTAATATGGTAGAGGCAGAAAGTAAAAAGAAACCGCTTAGTGATGAACGTTTAACGGAGCTGCTACAGGAAAAGGGTTATAACATCGCACGCAGAACGGTAGCTAAGTACCGTGAACAATTAAATATACCGGTAGCAAGGCTTAGGAAAGAACTTTAAAATTATTAATGAATAAAAATTAATGAATACCGGGGACGCAGATATTTTTGATACACCTTATCCGCAGGTGACTGAGTTACCTCGGTTGAAGCCGCAACAACCTTCTGTCATTCGCTTGTTTGCTAATTTATTCTCTATACTATTTCATCCCTTGTTTATTCCCGGCTACATCGCCGCTTTCCTGTTGTTCGTTCATCCATACATCTTTTCGGGATTCAACATAAAACTAAAGATATTACGGTTGATCTCAGTTATTCTGCTTACTGCCTTCTTTCCGGCTTTTGTAGTATTTCTTTTAAAACAATTAAAGTTTATTAATAGTATTTTCCTTAGAACACAAAAAGACAGGATCATCCCTTATATCGCTTCAATGTTCTTTTACTTTTGGATATTTTATGTTTCGCGTACATTACCTGACAGCCCACCGGCTTTTGTATTAATGCTTCTGGGTGTTTTTATAGCATCGATCGCAGCAATGATGGCCAATATTTATTTCAAAGTAAGTATGCATGCTATCGCGATGGGAGGATTAGTATGTTTTTTTATAATACTTTCTATGAATGGAATATTTTCCATGGGTATTTATTTATCAATAGCTGTTTTCGTTGCAGGTATAGTTTGTACTTCCAGGCTTTTAGTTTCAGACCATTATCCATTTGAAGTATCAGCAGGTTTTTTAATCGGAATAATAAGCCAGGCAATCGCAACCTGGTTTGTTTAGGATAACATAATCCACCCGGCAATTTAACTATTAAGTATTCTTGACTGTTTAAGATAGTTCCGGGTAGGATGGTAAATGAAAAGGCAACTACCGTTCTTAATAGCATTTATTACAATGGGTGACTCATGGGAAGGAACAGCAGGACATCCATAGCTTCTGCCACAATAATTATTAGACTCTACGAAATGATCGCCTACATATGCAGAGCCATGTACAACTATATTTCTTCCGTTGGCTTTATCGTTAAAGCCTTTTTCAAGGCCTTTAATTTTTAAAGATAAACCATGCCCACCCATATATGTATCACCTGTAACATAAAATCCCAAACTGCTTTTAAGCGAATTAGGATTATTAGAAAATGATTTTGCATATTCTGAACCGGAATTTTTTCCGTGGGCAACATACGTATTGATCACTAATTTTTTGTTTTCTATATCAATAATGTATAAGCGCTTGTTTTTTGATGACTGGCTAAAATCACAAATAGATAAAATATCCTTATTAAACAACAAACCCTTCTGCTGTAAATAATTAAAACCTTTAAGTGCATACTCAAGCGCTTTAATGTCAAGTCCTTTGGTATCGAGATGGAGAGAGTCATTGAGCATAGTAGCTTCTGCGGCCACAGCGGCTGTGGAGGATAAATCAGCAACAGCATTTGACGTTAATATCATGGTTGATTTAATGATACGATTTGTCTTTCCATTAATTAAAAAAGGAAATGATATCAATAAAGTTATTAAGTAAGCAGCTTTAACCGGCAATAAAAATCTTAGCATTAAGGTTTCAATTTATTTATTAACGTAAAATAATTAGAAATAGTGTGGTCAAAGCATTTTCTGTTTCTAAAAACTCATTGATTAAAAACGAAATAAAAATAAGCAGGTTAAAATATATTCTTAAAAAAAAGTTAAAAGGGAAATGAGATTTTAATCAGGATAAATGACGAGTGGTAAGATAAACAAATTACTTATAATAATTTTCTTAAATAAAAGGATATGGAATGATTCAAGGGATATCTGGTTGTGTAAATAACTGCGTGGGCATCTTATTATCAACCCTTCGAAGTGGGAAGTTCAATGTGCATGGGCGTTTTGATACAATATTACAGAAAACTTACAGTGTCAACACATCAGTTAATTTTAACAAAGTGTACATCTGTAATTATATTTTTATTAGTTTCCATTTCCCCATTCGAAATATAATAATACCGGCAGTGGTAATTAAAGCTTCTGTAATAATTATTGCAAAGAAGACACCGGTAGGTCCTAACTTAAAAGTTATTGCCAACAGGTATGCCAAGGGAATTTGAAAAGCCCAGAAGCCAAACAAATTAATCCACGTAGGCGTTTTTGAATCACCCGCTCCATTGAACGAGCTATTAATTACCATCCCAACCCCAAAAAAGATATAGCCGAAGCTCATAATGCGAAGTGCTTTTGATGCTATCATTTCCACTTCTTCGTCATTGTTCATAAAGCCAATAATATACTTCGAAAATATTAGCACAAGCAGTGAGACAAAGATCATGAAGATGGCATTGTACCTGGCGGTCTTCCAGACAGATTGCTCGGCGCGTTCCGGCTTACCGGCACCAAGGTTTTGTCCGACAAGTGTTGCTGCGGCATTGCTCATCCCCCATGCAGGTAAAATAAAGAACATAATAACCCTCAACGCAACAGTGTATCCGGCTATAGACGCACTGCCGAATCTTGCAACGATCCTTGCCAGGATAATCCAGCTTGCAGACGCGATCAGGAATTGAAAGGTAGCCGTCCAGGAAATTAACAACAAAGACTTTATAATTTTAAGATCAGGTGCCAGCTGTTGCAAACGAAACCGGATAATTTTTTTGCCATTGAATAAATGATATAGTTGATAACACACTCCAATACCTCTTCCTATAGCGGTAGCCATTGCCGCACCGGTTAATCCAAAACCATGCAGAGGACCTATACCATAAATCAATACCGGACAAAGAATGATATTACAGCTGTTGGCAATCCATAATGAGCGCATTGCAATAGCGGCATCACCGGCGCCACGGAATATGCCATTGATTAAAAATAGCAGGATGATAACAATATTGAATCCAAACATTATCCTCGCATAAGACGCACCAACTTTTACCACCTCAGTAGAAGCACCCATTAGTCTCAAAATGTTTGATGAGAAAAGTAACCCTGTAACGCTGATAGGCACACTAAGCATAACAGCTATTAAAACTGCCTGCATGCCTGCTTTACCTGCTTCTTTATTATTTTTCTCACCGATCCTGCGCGACACCATTGCAGCGGCAGCCATGCTTAAACCAATGCCTATCGAATACACTATTGCCATAACTGACTCTATCAATCCAACGGTAGAGACGGCTTCCTTTCCTAATTTCCCCACAAAAAAAATATCCACAATGGCGAAAACCGATTCCATAACCATCTCAAGAATCATAGGGATAGCCAACATAAACAAAGCTTTACGAATGCTGCCCTCCGTATAATCTTGTTGTTCACCTTTAATGGCACGTTTAAAAAATGAGAAAAGGGATGATAGCCCAGGAAAGGTATTGTGATTGGAATGCATGAAGTAATAAGTTTATTTAAGTCAGGTAACTGAAGAGATAGAAATTGTGATCATTGTGAGATAGAAGATCCTGAAATCAGGATAACTTAGAACTTCATAAACTGACATTTAAGAGTTGTAAAGATTATTAAATTATACTGGGAATACAAATATTTTTACGCAATTTTTTTTATGGGGGTATTGTGAACAAGCAAAGGTTCCTCTAAAAACATTTATAGTTCGTTTATCTTTACTAAGCATTTATAGTTATTAATAAGCCGGAAATTTTAAAATGACAGCAACTGTCAATAAAAAAATATTGCTAAATTTCATTTAATGAAACATCCTGCAAAACTGTATAAGAGTTGAGTACCGAATAAAAATATTTTATAATGCAAACAAGATTTGAAAAAAGATTACAGGTTCTTCAAACAGCTCATAAGGAATTGATTAATGAAGAAAACAAGAAACTGGAGTCAACTAACGGTATCTATAACCGGTATATAAATCCAATACTTACTATCAATCATATACCAATATCCTGGCGTTATGATTTAAATTATGAAACAAATCCTTACCTGATGGAAAGGTTAGGCATACATTCAATAATTGTTGCGGGAGCAATTAGATTAAATGAACGATACCTGGTGATTGTCAGTGTAGAAGGTAAGGATGGCAATCATTACAATGCAGTAGCCGAAAGTAAGAATGGGATTGATAATTATGAATTTTGGGATTATCCTGTAATAATACCCGGAACAACCGAACCGGGTTTCGACCTGTACAGCATTCATATTGTTAAACACGATGATGGATGGATATACGGTATTTTTCGTTTTAAAAAACAAGACGCTCAATCCGTGCAGTGCGGTATCGCCAGAACTACTGATCTTAAAAGTTGGGAACGCCTTCCTGATCTGAAAGTAGCTGCCGCAATACAGCACCATATTGTTTTGCATACCGAACTTATAAATGGCAAATATGCCTTTTACACCAGACCTGCGTATAATTCTATTGAAATGGGGAGAGATGGGAAGATTGAGTTTCAATTAAGTGATACTATTATCAATGCACGTATTGCAGAGGAAATAAGAATAGATAAAAATGTAACTTACCAGGATTACGAATCAAAGGTCGGGTTAAGTCCTTCGCCCATTAAAACACAATATGGATGGCTTCATCTTGCCCATGGAGTAAAAACGACAGCCCAGGGTTTACGGTATGTTTTATACATGTTCATGACTGATTTAAAAAATATTAACAGCGTCATTTATAAACCGGAGGGATACATTGTGATTCGGAAAGAAGATAAAAAAATAGCAGCCGTTTCTAATGACTTATTCAGCAACGGATGGATTTTAGGAGAAGATAATATTATCTATATTTATTATGCTTTTTCAGGCATGCGCATAGAGGTTGCTTCCTCCACATTGGATCAACTATTAGATTATGTTATGAATACAACTTCAGAGGCATCTAATACTGCTGTTTACCGACTTATTGATAATAATAAAGCTTTAATGAATTTAAATCAGGCAAATAGAAAAAAGACTATTAAATAGAGAGTCTCCTGTGTGCTGATAACAATCACTTTATTCTTCAGTCATCTTGATGCCGGTGTACACGTAAGCCCAGTAGATTAACAGAAGCTGAATGGGCAGTCTCACAATCGCGATCCACAAATGCGGATTGCCTGCCTTACCATAATCGATCATCATCTGGATGTTCGCCGGGAACACAGCTATCAGTAAAAGAATAATTCCCCAGGCTGCGAGTCTTCTCGTTGTAACCGGTAATAATAATAAACCCAGTGCAATCTCAAAAAACCCACTAACAGTCACCAGTAGCCCAGGTGAAGGTAGCTGATGAGGCATAATCTTTTCGTAAAACGAAGCATGCATCAAATGATTGATGCCGGCGCCTGCATAGAAGGCGGCCATAATAAAGAGAAATACTTTTTTCAGAAATTATTTTTAATGCTGGTAATTGATTTTCAATTTTTCAAACAAAAATTTCTCTTCTGTTTCCCTTACTTCACCCGGGCGAAGATCACCGAGAACAATGTCTTCAATAGATATTCTTATCAATCTGAATACACGGTGTTTAATACCTGCTACCATTTTTCTTACCTGGTGAAACTTACCTTCGGTTAATGTAACTGCCAGCCAGGTGTAAGATAATTGTTTTGGCAGTTCATACCCTGCTTTAAAAATACCCGCCGGACAATCAACAACATTTACCTCGCAGGGAATGGAAGTATAATAATTGCCACCCCTGATTTGAAATAAAATTCCTGATCTTAATTTTTGCAGCTCTTCATCAGTCACTGTTTTATCAACCTGCACAAGATAAGTTCTGCGATGTAAAGTGGTTCCCTGGAATAATAACCGGGTAAGCTTTTTATTGGTTGTTAAGATAAGCAAACCTTCCGATAAATTATCTAATCTGCCGATAGCATGAGTGCCTTCCGGAAATTTATAATTAAGGTCACCTAATAAATTTACGGTATGAGAACTGATGAACTGAGACACCATATTGTATGGCTTATAGACTACAAAGTATCTTTCAACTGTTGGATTTACCGGGGCGGTATGAAACTGACTTTTAATGATCTGCATCTGATTTATTCTACTCCTTTAACCTTCATGTGTAATGTATATACCGATTCAGAAGCAGTTATAAACAACTCATGCCGGTCTTTTCCGCCGAAGCAAACGTTAGCAGTCCATTTAGCGGGAACATCAATGTGTTCAATCTTTTCTCCTTTTGGGTTATAGATGGTAATACCATTTCCGGAAATATAAATATCGCCTTTGTTATCAATGGTCATTCCGTCAGAACCCTGGGATATAAATAGTATCCGGTCTTTCAGAGCGCCATCTTTTTGTATACTGAAACGATATGTTTTATTGTCGTTTATGTCGGCAACATAAAGATACTTCCCATCGGGCGTACCTATAATTCCATTGGGTCTTTTGAAGCTATCGGCTACCATAACAAGCTCTTTCTTTCCTTTAGGCAGGCAGTAAACTTTCTCACCTTTTATATCCGGCGTCTTCCTGTCCCACCAGTCGCGCTGGTAATAAGGGTCCGTGATGTAGATATTGCCGTTAGGGTTTATCCATACATCATTTGGTCCGTTTAAACGCTGTCCCTGGTAATTCATTGCGAGTATAGTGTGGGTGCCAGAAGGTATATCTATCGACCATAGCTGGTTACTTTCATCAGCACAGGAAATCAGCTTTCCTTTTTTATCAAAGTACATACCGTTGGAACGGCCCGACTTATCCAGAAATACAGAGAGCTTACCCTTTGTATCATACTTCCAGATTTTGTTATCAGGCTGATCGGTAAAATAAACATTGCCTGCTTTATCTACGGCCGGCCCTTCGGTGAAAACGAATTGGTTTGAAATAAGTTTCAACGTAGCATTTGGTGAAATAAGTTTGCTGATAGTTGTATCGGTAATATTGCTGTTTCCTGATTTAAGGTTTTTGTGTTTTTTTTTATGAAATATTACGTGAATAGATTTTCCATCCGCCAGGGACGCGTCCACCGGGGCAGATCGCAGGAGGAGCAGGAAAAAAGCTATTACCATCGTAAAACTATTTTTCATATAGTAAGTTTGAAGATGAACAGGCTTCAGGAGCATCTAATATAAACATTTTTGTATTTGCGCGGGATAGATACATCTTCTAAAAAAAATTATGATACCCTTCCTCCAGTTGTTCATCGGAATATTCCAAAGTACGATTCAGAAAATTATCCATAGTATCGGCATCGTCAAAAGTAAAAATTCCTTCGGGATGAGAAACAAGGAATTTATTAAAACCGGTTAGTTCTATCACCTGGAGTTGAGGTGTCATTTTATTATAATCTATCATCAGAGACCAGCTGCTCTTTGAGTAAGTAGCAGCATCCTGCCGGGCCAGGCAGGCAGCATACCAACCGGCAGCCTGCTTTAGCGCGGTGTCGAGTTTACCGGTAACCTTATCCATTTTCTGATCCTGCACAAGTAATACAAGTTGTTGAAGGCCGTCGCCTCGTTTGTAATGAAAGATAATATTCGGGCCGGTAGTATGTATGTCTTCAAAAGCCGCATCATGATCAATAGATTGAATGCTGGCAAAAAAGCGCGGTTTATCATGATGATAAATATATCCTGTTATCCCTTCCGGCGGAACAATTAACGGGTTGATGCATAAGAAAAATGAATCCATAGTTATACATTTTAATTGTTAACCGGCATATCAACAACGTTATAATCCTTTTGTTACTGCTTTCATTTTTGCCAGTGCAGTCTTAAGTACCAGTAAGGGATCCTGGCTGTAATAAGTCTTGTTAAAAACCTCAAACGATATCACCAATGGTCTTTCAGCACTTTGAAGTAGTTGTAAAATTCGGCGGATAGGCGCTACTCCGTCGCCCGGATAAATTCTATCTGCATCCACAGCTGTTATTACAGGCTTGTCTGCCGGGTAGTCATTGATATGCAATATTTCAACAACGGGTTTGCCGATAAAAGAGAGCGTATCTAAACTTGATCCTCCTTTATAAAGATGGAAGACATCCAGCAAAATACGTGCAGAGGGATGACCGCTTTCAATTGCAACGTAAGAAACTTCGCTGGTGCGACCGAGATTTTTTGAAAATCCCCATAACTCCAGTTGCGGAACCACGCCGGATTTATCACCCATATCAAGAATTGTTCTGTAACGTTCTGCTACCAGTTTCAGGTCGAGCACCGGCAATTCAGTAGCGCCTTTAGGGGGAGCAGCCGTTCTTTTACAGCCTATCTGCGCGAGGATATCCATTTCTTTTTTCATTTGCTCAAGGCCTTTAGAACGCGCGGTCTCCTCATTCACGATCCACTCAGTGAAGCCGATAGCATTTTCAATCCTGATACCCAGGTCATCCAATCGTTTTCTTACAACTTGTAATGTTCCACCCTTAGCCAGGTATTCCTGCAAAGTATCAAGCCATATTTCAACAGATTTGAAACCCGCCTGTGATGCTAGTTCCAGCTCTTTTATAAATCCAAGTTTATGACCGCGGATGGTTGCCATATTAAGGCAGTACGTAAAAGAACCTGCGGAAGCAGCTGTTGTAGCAGCCTGATTTACGCTGGGCAAAAATGATAAACCCGCAGTGGTGCCTACGAGTTGCAGCAGTTCACGTCTGTTAAGCATGGGTAACATTTTGATGGTTAGGTGGTGAAGATAAAGCAAAAATTATCTGGTAAAAATTTCAAAGGAAAGGAATACAGAGAATACCAAAGGGAAACAAGGGCTGATTACCGAGGGCCAGCATTAAACATTTTGAAGACTTATGTTCCATATAATTAAGTGCTATAAATTTCAACTATTCTTCGTGTCTTCAAAGCTACCCTTTTTTGCCACGAAGGCACAAAGACACGAAGAGTGATCCATTAAAACATAACCGCAGGTTGAGTTGATAGTGTTTTAATTACTTTTGAAATTTTTATATGCCGGTATTAGCGATTATGGCTAATCATGTGCGCCTATCATCGTGGTGATCATAGCTTATTTTGATAAACCCTTACATAATCCACTTCAAATTTAATAGGAAAATGAGATTGCGCAGGGTCATCACCGTTACTACCGAGTGCAAGATTCAGCAACAGGTAATGTGGTTGCAGGAATGGCGTTCTTCCATCGGGGTTGACGGCTTGATTAATTGATGTGGTATTCAGCAAAACATCATCAAGAAAAATAGTAAGAGAATCTTTTGTCCAGTCCATTCGCCAGGTATGAAATTTTTTGATCCAGTCAGTATCATCCCTGGTGAAATCAGCTAAGGGAATTTTTTCACTGTCCCATAAAGCTTTTCCAGGCTGCTTTGATTCCCATGCTACGTTGGCAAGTATTGTAGGGACAGATTTGATACGGTAAAATTCCATGATGTCAATCTCGCCGTTTGATGGCCAGTTGTCATTGACACCTAAGGTCCAGATAGCCGGCCAGGCTCCTTTTGCCGTATCTATTCTTGCTCTTATTACAAACCTGCCGAACTGCCATTGCTTCAATCCGCGTGTTTGAATACTCGCGGCTGTATACTGTGCGCTGTCGCGACTCTTTTTCCAATCCATGCTGCCTTTTATGTAATCAGGGTTCTTTACTTTTTTATTATTCCCTGTTATCATCAACACACCGTTGGTGCATTCAGCATTTTCCTGTTGGTACCATTGCAGTTCATGATTCCTGACAAAACCTTTTTCATATCGCCAATTACTTGTATCAGGTTTGCCCTTGGTATTAAATTCATCGTGCCAGACTAAAGACATGCCAGTTATAACTACCGGCTCTTTGAAATCAGGTTTGAACGGATCGGTTTTCTGGGCTGCAAGATTTGTTGTAAAGCTTGTTATCAGTAATAAAATAAACAGTTTTTTTAAAACCATAAGTTAAGTTCTTTGATTAGTTCAATTTATATGTGCAAAAAGTAATTCAACCGCAAAGATCACAAGGAAGCAACAAATTAAAACACCATTATACTCCATACTTATGCCAAAGCTGATAGCTGACAGCCGATAGATTCCTTATGGCAACCTTGCGACTAATTTTTCCGGCAGCAAAGTAAGCACTCTGTAAATAATTTTCCATTTCATTCCCGGCACAACCACAAATCTGTTAGCAGGTTCCACCACTGCGCTGGCTACAAAAGATGGTTCCAGCATTAATGATTGCTCCAGTTCGAGACCTGCATTCATCTTCGTTTTAATATAACCGGCTATGATTACATTCACAATAATATTTCTGGAAAAAAGATGCTGCCTTAATCCGGCAAGGTATTGTGTGAAAGCCGCTTTGGTACTGCCATAAATAAAATTGCTTTTTCTACCTCTTACACCTGAAAGAGAAGAAAGTCCGATAATTCTTTCAAGGTTAATATTTTCTATATCAGACGCGATAATGTTAAGTATGGAGACCGCACCACAATAATTTACTGTCATCATCCTGTAGCTGGCTTCCCAGTCAAGCAAGGCCTGGCGGTTATCTTTTAGATAACCCGCGGCATATACTACGATAGTAGGTTTAGAAGGAAGGTTATTATAAAATGTTAGGTGATCATCAAAGGCAGACGCATCGAAATATTGAACCTGTACATCCTTTGGTGTTAAACCCTGGTAAAGTAAAAATTTGTTTAAAGCATCGGTGCTTCTTGAGGCGGCTATTACAAAGTAGCCTTTTGCATTATAAAGTTTGATGGCTTCTTTCGCAACATCTGAATTGGCTCCAAGAATGAGCACCGTTTTACCGGTATGGTTTTTTTGTGATGGAACATTCATAGAAGGTATTCTTGTTTCATATCGAACATATGATGTCTTAAAAAATATGCTATCAGCTATCAGCTATCAGCCGTCAGCTATCAGGAGGGAAAGCACTTTATACATTGAATTACCGACAGTGATAGCTGAAGGTATGTTTGTTAGTTTCTCACCTTTCTTCAGGGAAGGAAAGGTACCCCGTGTGCAAAAAGGAAACCTGTCAGTAATTTACTGTGTCAAGAACTTTCCTCCTGATAGCTAACAGTTAACAGCTGATAGCAAAAAATCAATTTAAGTTGCTATTAAACCAGTAATGCTCACTTCCCTGCAGTTACCGCTGGTGCAGGATTGATCATGATATGAGCGCTATGGGTACCTGGATTCATGATCCACGGCATGCCCGGCGCTTCCGGCTTTAGCGACAGACCGGTGCTCTGAGCGGTAGCATAAGGAATATAAATTACCGACCGCAGGTAACCATTTTTTATCTCGCCGGCAGCGCTGTTATAATCGTCCTGTTTGGTTGAATAAACATAGAGCGTTGCCGGTTGTTTCGGCATTATCAATTTACCTGCTTTTACTTCTTTTTCCCTGGTGTCGAAGATTTCATTGCCAGCTTTGCCTTGTTTCTTTAATGCTCTTCCACGTTGCATAAATGGCTCAAGATCGCGGTGATAACAGGCGACGGAAAATCCTGCGAGGTCCGGATCATCGGTAAGACAGATAAACTCATTTAGCCCTTTACGTAATAAAATAAATTCTTTTGTTTCCGAGTAACCGTAAACAGTAGCGCTGTCTCCTTTCCCGGAAGGCGCCGCCATCACCGCGATTTTAATTTGCAGTTCTGGTGAAGGGACTTTGTTCTGAGCAATTGTACTAACGGTTATTTGCGTTAAAAAAAGTATTGATAACAATGATTTCATACATAATTATTATAAACGGTGAAAAGGAATATGAATGTAGATAATATTTTGTTCTTAGCATTTATAGAAATGAGTAATAAAAATTCTTCTATACTTTCTAATAAATTTTATATTTACTTTCTGTTTAACCAATAAATTATCAGTATGAAAAAATTTTTTCTTTATACAGGCATCTCCTTCCTTTTATTAATACGATATAATGCCGATGCGCAGAATAAGACACCGCTTTTTGCGCAGGCTCCGGGCATGCAGACGTATACTTTCAGGGTTAGCTTTAAGAAAGATGTAATGGCAGTGCTGGATACAATTAAATCACTGGGGATAACCGAGGTTGAAAGCAGCCCTGCCCCGGAAGGACAAAGCCCCGAATCTTTCCGCAAACTACTGGATGAACGAAAGATGACCTGTCCTTCTGTTGGTATTGGCTATGATGAACTTATTAAAGACCCGGCTGCCTTTGCTAAAAAAGCTTTGGTAGTCGGCGCTAAGTATGTAATGTGCGCATGGATTCCTCACAAAGGACCATTTACTTTAGAAGATGCACGCAAAGCTGTTGATGATTACAATCGTACGGGAAAAATATTAAAAGAAAACGGGTTAACCTTATGTCATCATACACATGGGTACGAATTTGTCCCGTCGTCAGATGGGACACTCTTCGACTATATTGTAAAAAATACCAAGCCTGAATATGTTTCTTTTGAAATGGATATCATGTGGGTATTTCATGGCGGACAGGATCCTGCTAAACTATTGCTGAAATATCCAACACGCTGGAAACTCATGCACCTGAAAGATTTAAAGAAAGGCGTTAAAGGTGATCTTACAGGTGGTACACCGGTAGAGAACGATGTGCCGCTTGGGACAGGGCAACTTGACATCCCGTCAATTTTAAAAGCCGCAAAGAAAGTAGGCGTTAGGTATTATTTTATTGAAGATGAAAGCCCGCTGTATAAAAGTCAGCTGCCGGTGACGATTAATTACCTGAAGAGTCTGTAATTTTTAATCACGGAGGAAACGCCGGAGGTAGAAGAAGAGAATGCGCAGAGACCTCCTTCGTGGTTAAAATCTATTGCTAACAACCCAGCCTGCACCTGATCTTACGCATAAAATCATGCAAACAACAAATGATGTTCACCAGCAGTTTGCCGAATATTTTGCAACAGAGCAATTGAAACCGTACGCTTACCTGCTCTCTAAAAAACTCAGTGAAGGGCATATCTGCATCAATCTCGACAATCCGGAAATCCTTAACGAACAACTGCCGGCATTCTATAAAAGCATTCCGAAAAATAGTAAAGCGCTGAAGTCGCTTAAACTTGTTGCCTCTGACGGCACAGATAAGAAACCCTTTGTGCTGTTTCAGAACCGGCTTTATATTCAGAGATATTTTCGGTATGAAACAAGCTTCCTGGAACGTATCAAAAAATTTTTGCATGATGAAAAGAAGCTCCTGCCGGACAGGATGCAATTGATAGACAACCAAAAGGATTTCATTCAAAAATTATTTTCAGGATCATCCGGTACAAATAACAGCCCTGTTACCGATTGGCAATTAGTAGCAGCCATTTCAGGGGTGCTTAATAATTTTACCATCATCACCGGTGGACCAGGGACAGGTAAAACAACCACCGTAGCAAAAATTCTTGCTATTCTGTATGCCATTAATCCTGATTTAAAAGTAGCGCTGGCGGCACCTACTGGTAAAGCCGCTTCGCGAATGGCTGAAAGTTTAAGAAACACAAAACAGCTTACCGATGCTGATGCAACATCCAGGCTTCAATCGCTGCAACCATCTACTATTCACCGTTTGTTAAGGTCGAAAAAAGATAGTCCTTATTTTCATCATGATAAAAACAACCCGTTAAATTATGATGTGGTAATAGTAGATGAGTGCTCCATGGTTGATGTGGCGCTGTTTGCAAAACTGCTGAACGCGATAGGTGATGACACCAGGGTAATTTTATTAGGAGACAAAGACCAGCTTGCTTCCGTTGAAGCAGGAAGTTTATTTGGAGATCTATGCCAGTCGCAGCCTGTTTTAAATTTGTTTTCCCCAAGCCGAAAAGATTTTATCAATGCTTTTATCAGCGACCCGAAACAACAGATCGCTGATGATTTTATAAGAGATGATAGCAGGCATCCCTTGTTAGAACATTTAGTAGAATTAAAGCAGAGTCACCGCTTCCAAAGTGATAAGGGCATAGGTAGTTTTAGTAAAGCCATCATCCGGAATAATCAGGAAATAATTAAAACATTTATAAACGCTGAAGCCGTTGGGCAGGTTTACATTGACCAGTCTTATTCAAAGGCACTCTTTGAAAAATTTATTGCAGGCTATGAAGCATTTATTGCTGAGAAAGATATCTTGAGGGCATTGCATGCTTTGAATAACCTGCGTGTGCTTTGCGCTATACGGGAAGGTGAACAGGGATTGTATGCTGTTAATAAATCAATAGAAAAATTTTTGCATGATAGAAAGAAAATAAAAGTGAATGCTGAATTTTACGAGAACAGGCCTGTTATTCTTTCCCGGAATTATTATGATCACGGACTTTTTAATGGTGATACCGCCATCATCAGGCCGGATGAGAAAGGTATTTTAATGGCCTGGTTCGAAGAGGAGGATGGCGGATTAAAATCGGTATTGCCAGGCTATCTTTCCGACACGGAAACAGCTTTTGCAATGACCATTCACAAAAGCCAGGGCTCTGAATTCGATGAAGCATTTGTGATATTACCACAGGCGACCGATGTTCCAATATTGACGCGTGAGCTGCTCTACACCGCTGTTACCAGGGCTAAACGTAAAGTATATTTACAGTCATCTGAAGCTATGCTGATGATGTGCTGTGAACGCTTCGTTGAACGTGCTTCAGGAATTGCTGCCCGCTTCGCGGAGGAAGTATGAGGTTGTGAGGTATGGGGTATGAGGTATGAGGTTGTGAGGTTGTGAGGTATTGGGATATGAGGTATGAGGTTGTGAGGTATGAGCTTGTGAGGGATGATGGATGGGGTTGATTCTCACGTATCATTACACTGTTATTTTATAGATTATAAAACTAGTATCAGTCATTTATAAAATGCCATAATAAATTGCTGACGGCTGACGGCTGACAGCTGACGACTGAAAGCTGATAGCAGCATTCTTTAAACATTTTATAATTAATAACAAATCGGCCATGGCCTTGTATTTAAAAGTTTCTAATTCACTTACAAACCTTGCATCCGGTTTATCGCAGCAGCTGAAAGCTGCATCTAATACTGTGTTTGAACCTCACCAGATCATTACCCAAACGGAAGGCATGAACAACTGGTTAAAAACGCAGATTGCAGACCATCTTGGCATTGCTGCTAATGTGCGATTTCTAAAACCCAATGATCTTGTTAACAAACTTTATTACCTGCTGGGCGGACCTTTTAACGAAGTGCTTTCCGCTACAAATTTAAACTGGTTAGTATTTAAATTATTGGATGAAAGAGATTTCAAAGTAAGGTTTCCTACGACGGCTTCTTACTTTTCAGAAAGCGGTCCCGATAAAGAAATCAAGAGAATGGCACTGGCGGAAAAGCTTTCTGATCTTTTTGATCAATACCAGATTTACAGACCCGATATGATCAGGCAATGGAACACAGCAACAACAGCAGATCTTGAAAGTAAAGACTGGCAGCAATATCTATGGATAAAGGCAAGACAAACTTCTGGAAACACCTTGCCCGATAAAACTACTATAGGGGCGTATATACTCGAAGCGCTGCAACATCCGGAAAAACAGGAAATGCTTGTCGCGGGGATGCCTGCTATTCATTTGTTTGGCATTTCTATCACAACGGCTTATCATCTGCAAATTTTATTTGACCTGTCGTCTATAGTGGATGTTTATTTTCATATACTCAACCCGGCTCCTTACATGTACTGGTTTGAGGATCGCAGTGAAAAGCAACTTGCTCACTGGAGACAAAAAGGTCCTTCGCGTTATGTGGAAGGTATAAAGGGCAATGCATTACTAACCAGTTGGGGAAGGGTTATACAGGAAACGTTCGGCATGTTTTTTCAGCATGACGAATTTTTAAACGCCTATGAAGATGCCGGTGTGATAACCCCTGGTACAGATAACCTGCTGCATAAGATTCAGCGTGATATATTCTTCGCGGCTACTGATGACCGTAACCTGATTGAAGAATCAGATATCAATGATGGTTCTATAACTATAAATGCCTGTTTTACCATCGCACGGGAAGTGGAAGTATTGTATAATTACCTTGTTTACCTGGTAGATAAAAAAGAAGCAATACTTTCAGCGCGTGATATTGTTGTGATGGTAAGTGATATAAACGCGTATGCTCCTTATATTAAAGCTGTCTTTAACAATTCGCCCCATCAGTTTCGTTACACGATAGCCGATGAAAGTTTTGCCGATGGAGATAATATCTCCCAGGCGCTTCACGCTTTGCTGCTAATGAACGATGCTAATTTTAAAGCGGAATCTGTCATGCAGTTGCTTGATTCATCTTTTATCCGCAACCGCTTTGGCATCACCGATGTAACACGTATCCGTGGTATTGTGAACGCCGCAAACATCCGTTTTGGCATAACAGGAAACAGAGAAGATGAAACTCATTTTGTAAGCTGGCGTTATGGCATCCGGCGTATTATGTATGGTATCTGTATGAGTGGAGAAGAGGAACATGATGAAGGCGCTGATAGTTTTTTCCCATTGGATATTTTAGAAGGAAGCAGCGCGCAGGAGCTGATCCGGTTTTCTCATTTTATAGAAATTCTTATCGATTCAATAGAAAAAAGAAAAGGCGACAGAAGCCTGGCTGAATGGGTGAACTACATAGAACACGTTTTACATAACCTGATATACGAGCAGGATGATGATCCTGGGGAAAACTATACCGGTCTTATGCAACAGCTGGAAGAGTACAACATCGTAAATCAATATATGGCTGATGAAATACCGTTTGAGGTATTCAGTCATAGCTTTCTTAAAACACTCAATGGCGCCTCACGGTCAGGGTTGTTCGCCAATGGCGGCATAACATTTTGCTCACTTATTCCTATGCGCAGCATACCCTTTAAAGTAGTAGCGCTGCTTGGACTTGGATATGATAAATTTCCCCGCAAGGAACATGCTGCCAGTTTTAACCTGATGGAAAAGAAAAGGCAGCGTGGCGACAGGAACGTAAAAGAAAATGATAAACATCTTTTCCTGGAGACACTGCTTTCAGCACAGCAATATTTATATATAAGCTACGTAGGAAGAAACGCAAGAGATAATACAAACCTGCCTCCTTCTGTAGTGGTTGACGAACTGACAGCATATATTGAAAGTGGAATGAAAACACCGGCAGATGTGAGAAGCAGTCTTATAACGGTTCATCCGCTGCAAGGGTTTAGCAGCAAATATTTGTCAGCGGATGAGAAGCTTTATAGCTACCTGAACACCGCTTCCTTTCCAGCGGCTAAGATTATCAATCGTAACAAAGTTTTAAACCACTCAGATTTTAAAGAAATAGCAATTGAAGACCTTGTTAAGTTTTTTAGAAATCCCTTTAAGGCATATTATAATAAAGTGCTGGACATTTTTTACAATGAAGAGGACGTGTTGCTGCAGGACACCGAAATTTTTAGTATCAATAAATTGCAGCAATGGAAAATTAAAAACCAGCTACTGCCATTGAATGAAGAAGAAAGGCAACTACTCAACAGGCAACTTGTAAGAACCGGTAACCTGCCCCTCAGCAGTATGTCGGAGGTCGCAATGTCGCATACAGAGAAAAGTGTTGTGCCGGTAAGGGATTTGTTTTCGGTGGTAACAAATGGTGCGGTAGCGCAGACTGTCAGCATATCGTTGTGGCTTGGCGATCATCTGCTAACAGGATCGTTGCCAAATGTATACGATGATAAGCTGGTATATGTTTCCTGGTCAAAAAAAGAAACAAAATATTTACTGGAAGCTTACATCCGTTACCTGGCAGGAGTGTCATCGGGGTTAATATCAGGACTCTATTTTATTTCAGCTAATAAAGAAGCGGTTTACAAGGCTGAGGATATTACAAAAACAGCAGCGACGAAACGATTGGTTGAACTGGCAGCAATTTATATTAAAGGCTTTGAAAGCATCGCCGCATTCTATCCTGATTTTGAATTGAAACCGGACGACATTGAGAAACTTGATCCATCGGCATTCACACAAATGATTAAGAAAAAACTGGATAATAGCCAGTACCCATGTACGGACCCTTACATCATGAATGAACATGGTAAAGGGTTTTTTTCAAAGGAAGGCATACTGGAAGAATTTAAACAAATCAGCAGGCAATTAATCATACCGCTTGTGGCGCTGTTTCCGGGTTATTATAAAAAAAATAAACAGTAGTGAGCGATACAACAGCATACAAAACTTTTGATGCGGCTACGGTAGGTCTTAACGGAAGTAACCTCGTAGAAGCCAGTGCCGGAACGGGTAAAACCTATTCCATCGCTATCCTGGTGTTGCGATTGTTACTTGAAAAGAAGATTGCTATCAAAGAAATTCTGATGGTAACTTTTACCAAAGCGGCGGTAGCCGAACTGGAAGAGCGCATCCGTTACTTTATAAGAAGTGCATACAAAGTGAGCCAGGGAAAAATAATCGCTGACGAAAACATAAAGAAACTGGTTCAGTATGCGATTGAATCTTCAGGAGCTGCTGTTGTTCAACAACAGATAAAAGATGCCGTGCTGTTCCTGGATGAAACTTCGGTGCTTACCATCCATAGTTTTTGCCAGCAGACATTGAATGAATTTGCCTTTGAAACGAACCAGTTATTTGGCACTGAAATGATTCCTGATATTAAAAGTATCATCGGGGAAGAATTAAATAAAAGCTGGCGGAAAAAGATAACAACTATCCCGGTTGCATTGCTTGGTATAGTTTGGAATGACAGTATGAAAGACGGAATGAAAAAAGCCATCGAAGAACACCTTGGTGGTAAAAAATATGCCGGTTATGAGGAAGCGGTTGATTATACAATGAACGAGGATCTTCATAATGAATGGATGAAAGCTGTTGACACGCTGGCAAAGAAAGGTGCAGACCTGAAGGAGGCGCTTCATCAATATCTCATTGATAACAAGCAGCTGATTTTAAAGGATACTACCAACTCCAGTGCAAAGCGGTATGTGCTGCCGCTAATAGATTCGCCGCAGGACTTTTTAGATTATATATGGAACAAACGCGATTCAGGTTACATCCCAACAAGCTTTCCTGAGTTGCTTGAACAGCTTGAGCAGTGTGATAATAGTTCGCAGGAATATAGCAAGGTTGTTCAAAACATTGTAAGTCATCTTAATTACCTGGTGATAAAAGACGTAAGCGAAGGCGTTAAAAATTTTAAGCTGCGTAACAATCTACTTAGTTATGATGATATGATTTTAAACCTTCATAAAGCTTTGACAGAGCGGGATAATCCTGCACTTATAAATGCGTTGAGGGCAAAATATAAAGCGGTATTTGTCGACGAGTTCCAGGATACCGACCGTCAGCAGTTCGAGATTTTTGATAAAGCGTTTTCAGAAAATACTATCTTGTTTTATATCGGTGATCCCAAGCAAAGTATTTACGCCTGGCGCAAAGCAGATATTTTTACTTATTTCAAAGCACGTAATGCTGTACAACATCTGTACGGCATGAATCATAATTATCGTTCGTCTGCTTTGCTCATAGCAGCCATGAATCATTTTTTTCTTCCCTCACCCGGCTTCGATACATTTTTTTTTAAGGATGATAAGGACGCCATACAATATCATCCGGTTGAAAGTCCTGTTCCAAACACAAAAGCACTTCTTTTTAAAAATGGCAACGCAGCTATACCCATATCAGTTTTCAAACTTTACAATAAAGAAGAAGTGTGCCAGGCATTGGCAGCGCAGGTTACGGAGCTATTGAGTGATGGAATTTATAGTATAAAAAACCGAAAGATCAATCCTTCGGATATAGGGATCCTTGTGCGCACGGGTGATCAGGGGAAGTTAGTAAAATCCGCGCTTGCAAAGTCAGGCGTTATGGCGGTAACCATCGATGACTCGAAAGTGCTGCAGTCAAATGAAGCATTGCACCTGCTTTATATTATGGATGCGATGGTTTCGCCTGATCGCTCTTCCATTAACCGGGCACTGCTTTCGCCTTTTACCGGGCTTAACACCGGGTCGATTCTTTTATTGGACGATGAAGTCACCCTCAGGCTTTTCAGCAATTACAAGTTGAGATGGCAACAGGATGGTATCTATACTGCGGTAATGGATTTCATTGCCGACTTTGGAGTAAGAAAAATATTATTGCAGGAGCCGAACGAAGCAGGCGAGCGCGTTATGACAAACCTGTTGCAGGTTACAGAGTTGTTACACCAGATGCAGAGCCGTAAAAATCTGTCTATGTCTGAATTAATCTCTTGGCTTAAAAGAGGTATTGACGGTATGGTGACTGAAGGGGATGAATATGCGCAGCGCGTTGAAAGTGATGAAGATGCCGTAAAAATTGTTACCATACATAAAAGCAAAGGCCTTGAATATAATATTGTGCTGGCACCTTTCTTAGATTTCGCGCCCCTGGCATCCAATACTTTTTTTAGTTTTCGCAGTCCCGATTCCGGAGAATATATGGGCGTGGAAAAAAGCCGGTTAACCAGCGTGCAGCAAGCCTGGTATAGTCAGCAGTCCGAACAGGAAAACAGGCGCTTGTTATATGTAGCGGTCACCCGGGCGGTTTACAAGTGTTTCATTTTTCAGAATCAATATTTCAAGCATTCCACGCTAACCACTTTTTTAAACGCACTTAGTAATGCGGATCAGCAACTTATCCGTTTCGAAGACGCACCGCCGTTACAACAAAAACTTCTGCACCGCAAAATTCAAATACCTGCTCCCGGATCAAGCCTGCAAAAAGTAAACTTTAACCTTGCCGGGCAAAACTGGCGGAAGATGAGTTATACTATGCTGGCGGCGAAAGGTGATAAAAGCCTTCAGGCACGCTCACAAAAGAACGATGATCCTTATGAGACTTTCGTCCTGTATACGCTCAAGCGCGGAGCCAAGACAGGCAATTTGTTGCATTATATCTTTGAGAATATAAATTTTTCCGATGAGGCGTATTGGGACAGGATACTGGAAAAAGCCATA
>Ga0123337_10001198_pt1 | contig 35017 bp, 26 predicted proteins | sample frozenSSSSmetaG_FD_89792 | JGI IMG/M metagenome (GOLD analysis project Ga0123337, IMG submission 89792) | Glacier valley bacterial and archeal communities from Borup Fiord, Nunavut, Canada, to study Microbial Dark Matter (Phase II) -... | ecosystem: Environmental > Aquatic > Freshwater > Ice >...
AAAAGGAATGGGTTAATTCCGTGCTTCATCATGCGGTTAACAACGCAGAAGAAGCTTACACTTCAGATACCGGCAAACTTATAGACGAGGCGGTTGAATTACTTCCTGCCCGGCAAAAGAAGGTATATACCTTAAACCAGCAGATGGGTATCAGGCAACAGGAAATCGCCCGTGAATTAAATATCTCACAGCAAACTGTGAAGAAGCACATGGCACTTGCCATCAGGTTTCTAAAGCGTCATCTTCGTAAGTATGCCGGTTTTATCCTGCTGATGATCACTTCATTTCTCCCTGAATAAAAAAGCTTTTAAATTTCATTACCCCTTTTTTGTATTTTTTTTGTCTTGTTATTAGTACAGCTAAAGTAATCTTTACCAGTTACGGTTTACTCCATTATGAATGAATCTAGACTTACTTACCTTTTTGGCGTTTACCTCAACAAGCGCGCGACGCTTGATGAGCGTGATGAACTAATGGAACTGGTGTCTCTACCTGAAAATAATGAGAAGGTTCAATCATTGCTTTCGAGTACCTGGCAACAATTTAGAAGTGAAAATCATCTTTTCAGTGACAAGCAGGGTGAGGAAATTCTGCTTAAGATATTGAACAGAGAAGCTGACAAAGAGCCGGTAAAAATTGCTGCATCCCGGCACAGGATCAACAGGCTTATGATAACTACTGTTGCGGCGATTTTTATTTGTGTGGTTACAGGTATGTATTTTTGGTTTCAACCTGGTACTTCCAATCAGCAAGTAAGTAAGGTATCAAAACGGGCGACAGTTGTAGAAGATATTATCGTACCGGGAGGAAATAAAGCCGTACTTACCCTGTCTGACGGTTCTCACATCACATTGGATTCGTCACATATTGGCGCTTTGATAAAACAGGGCAATGCAAAAGTTGTTAATCTCAGTACCGCTACCCTTGCATACAAAGCCGGCAGTGAACATACAGGTGAGGTTGTTTACAATACACTATCAACCTTTAATGGCGGGCAGTATCAGTTGATTTTGTCTGATGGCACAAAAGTCTGGCTCAATGCTTCCTCCTCCATTTATTATCCTACCATATTTACAGGTACCGAAAGAAGGGTAGCGGTTACGGGTGAGGCTTATTTTGAAGTGGCGAAGAATGCGTCGATGCCTTTTGAGATAAGTGTAAGGGATGTACAGGTACAGGTATTAGGAACCCATTTTAATATCATGGCTTACAATGATGAAACCTCCATCAATACTACCTTACTTGAGGGCGCTGTAAAAATATTGAAAGGCAGCGAGACAAGACTATTGTTACCTGGACAGCAATCGAGGATTACGAAATCAAAAAGCATTAAAGTTGTTGATGCTGATATAGAAGAAGTGATGGCATGGAAGAACGGCTGGTTTCAGTTTGATGGGTATGATATAGAAAAAGTACTGCGGCAGGTATCAAGATGGTATAACGTTGATATAGCGTATGAAGGTAAAATTCCAGCCGGTCATTTCACCGGATCGGTAAGCCGTGAAAATAATATTTCGCAGGTACTTAAGATTATGGAAGCCGGTGGTGTGCGATTTAAAATAGAGGGAAGAAAAATTGTTGTTTATGCTGATAAAAAATTTTAATCATAAATCAAAACTAACATGAAAGATTAAATTCAATGACTAAACCAGTTTACTACTAATTGTAAAATTTTAAGTTGTTATCTACGGCTGAAAGCTGATAGCTCTTTTAAATCTTCAAACTAAACCGAACAAACGTATGAAAAAAATAAGTTCATTGCCATCCCGTCGCCCGGTAGTGGTAATAATACTCAGATCATTGCTCATTATAAAACTGACGGCGGTTTTATTTTTTGCATCCTGCCTTTCCGTAAACGCTAACGTAAATGCCCATACTATTTCCATTTCGATGCGAAACACTTCACTCGAAAAAGTTTTCAAAGAGATTCACAAGAAAACCGGTTACCAGTTTTTTTACCAGGATGAATTATTACAGCTGGCGAAAAAATTCGACATCAATGTAAAAGATGCTTCTGTGGAACAGGTGCTTGAATTGTGTTTTAGGGACCAGCCATTGAATTTCACTATCTCTGATAAAACAATTACTGTAAAAAGAAAGGAAGGGATAGTCATTGCAAATGCTCCTGCTTTCCCTCCCCCTATTATTATAAAAGGAAGAGTGAAAGATCAGAATGGAAAAAATCTTAACGGGGTAACGGTTTCGATAGTAGGTACAAGAGGCGGTGTGGTTACTGATGAAGGTGGCAACTTCTCTATCTCCGCTCCCGATAACGGCGTGCTGAGCTTTACTTATGTAGGTTTCACAACTGAAACCATGCCCATAAAAAAAGATGGCAGTGTGCTTGAAATTACTTTAAATGCTGTGGTAGCATCATTGGATGATGTAGTGGTAGTGGGTTATGGAACACAGAAAAAAGTTTCTGTTGTGGGGGCTATCACTTCTATCGGTACCGCGGAACTCAGGCAGTCTCCTACTACCAATTTATCAAATGCATTAGCGGGCAGGATGGCGGGTTTAATGGTAAATCAGTTTGCCGGTGGCGAACCCGGTGTTGACCAGAGTGAAGTTTTCATCCGGGGTATCTCTACATACAGTTCCGGTGCTGCTCAAAGGCCAATTGTAATTGTTGATGGTATAGAAAGAGACTTTCAATACCTTAACCCGGAGGAAGTAGAGACATTTACCATTCTAAAAGATGCATCAGCGACGGCTGTTTATGGAGTCAGAGGCGCGAATGGAGTAATATTGGTAACTACCCGCAGGGGTAAGATAATGGATAAGGCAACTGTCACCTTCAAAGCAGCCGATGGTGTCTCGTCCCCGGTTAAATTTCCTCAGTACCTTGGTTCAGCAGATTACGCGACGCTTTATAATGAAGCCAGGTTGAATGATAATCCTAACACTTCTTCCGCTCTTTTTACACCGGCACAGATCGATAACTATAGAAAAGCAAAAGGGGACAACTCTGATGGCTTAGGTTATAATGTAAATCTCTTTGACTATGCTTTTAAACCCAGCATGCAACAGGATTACAATATGAACATCCAGGGTGGAAATAAATCGGTAAAGTATTTTGTATTGGCTGGTTATACCAATCAGAACGGCAACTATAAGCATACCGATTTGAGTGCCCACAATACTAATGCGGTTTTCAAAAGATACAATTTCAGATCAAATATTGATATCAATATCACTGACAACTTTTACGCGAAATTGAACATTGGTGGTCGAATCCAGAACAGGATCGCACCTGGCACTACTGCTGCGAGGGTTGTGAATATCGCGAATACACAGCCTTCCATCTATCCCATAATACTGGAAAACAACGATAATGCGGCAAACAAGTCTTATATAGTTAAACATCCTGAAGGGTTGCTTTTCGGATCGCAATTGTACCGGTATAATATTCTAGGTGAGCTGGCTTATTCTGGTTTCATTGACGAGTATAAAACGTTTATGGATGGAAGTTTCGCCCTTGGGCATAAACTGGATTTCATCACAAAGGGATTAGTCTTCGATATTCAGTTTGCGTATGATATCCAGGCGGGTAACACTATTGACAGGACCATTCCCCATGAATCTGAAGGTTACAGGGAATACGGCGGCTACGCAACTTTTTATCCTCAACAGGGTGTGGACGTGTTCATGAATGGTGGCCACTATCCCGGCGCCTATACTTCACCAAGACGTGTCGAGAACAACACCTTAAATAATGGCTTTAATGCCTCCACTCCCGCACCTCAACGTAAAAATAATGTGCAGGCTACATTAAATTATGCCAGGTCTTTCGGGCTCCATACTGTGACCGGTCTTATATTAGGTCAGCAACAGAAACGCATCTTTCAAAACGATGTTCCGTTTGCAAATCAAGGGCTGGCATTTCGTGCTACCTATAATTATGATGAGCGCTACCTGTTTGAAGTAAATGCCGGTTATAATGGTTCTGAAAGCTTTGCCAAAGGACGCCGTTTTGGTTTCTTTCCCGCTGTGGCTGCAGGCTGGGTGATTAGCAACGAAAACTTTATGAAAAAGAATGCTACAATTGATTATCTCAAGATCAGGGGATCCTATGGCCTTGTAGGTAGTGACCTGCTTCCGGGGATAAGATTTGGCTATCTCCAGTTTTTTAATGTTGATGGCAACAACTACAATCTGGGTACAGACCTTAATTCCGGAGTTCCGGCAAATGTTTTTGAAGGGGAGCTGGCAAACCGTGACCTGACATGGGAAAAAGCAAGAAAATCCAATATTGGGTTTGAAGTCAGGTTATTGAAAAACAGGTTGAGTTTTACTGCTGATATTTTCAGGGAACACCGCTATGATATACTGGCAAATCCTAACGCCGGCGGTGTCAGGAACGTTTCTGGAGTTGTAGGTCAAAGTGCTCCGCAATTGAATATTGGAATTGTAAATAACAAAGGTGTAGACCTGGAGATTGGCTGGACCGACAATATCGGAAAAAAATTTAGTTATTACATCAAGCCTAATTTTTCTTTCGCGCGGAATACACTCGTTTTCATGAACGAGATCAATAGGATTTCGCCAGATGGAAAATCTGTTTCATATGCAGCCCGCACCGGCAAGCGTATAGGCGAACAGTTTGATTATATATTTGATCATTTCGTAGCCAACCAGGCGGAAGCTGACAAATTAAATACGCAGGTTTACCAGAAATGGGGCAAATTGATTCCAGGAGATGTTGTTTATAAAGATCAAAATGGTGATGGACAAATTACAGACCAGGAAGACAGGGTTGCTATAGGAAATCCACGTAATCCTGAGATCCAGTTTGGTATCCCGATGGGCGTTTCCTACAAAGGCTTCGACTTAAGCCTGTTATTCCAGGGGTCTACCAACACAAGTGTTCAATTAACAGATGCTGCAGCGTATGATTTTCCAACATACGGACAGGATATTATTGGTAGAGTGAAAGCTATACACTTGAATCGATGGACTCCTTCTACCGCTGCGACAGCAACATATCCTGCTTTGCATTATGGAACTTATACAAATAATAAAAATCCTAACAGTTCACTTTTTCTATCAGACGGTTCTTACTTAAGATTAAAGAGTGTGGAAATTGGTTATACCATACCAAACACCTTACTGAAAAAGTATGGTTTTACAAAAACCCGCTTTTACGCCCAGGGGCTCAACCTCTTGACCTGGGATAAACTGACAAAATTCGATATTGATCCCGAGACAAATACAGGTGGTGACTGGTACCCTATTCAGAAAGTTTTTAATTTTGGTGTTTACGTAACTTTTTAATCAGCTTATTATGAAAAATAAAAACTATAATCTTACACTTGTCCTGTTCAGTTCTATAATTTTATTTGCATCATGCAGCAAATTTCTTGATAGGGCTCCGGATAACAAAATAACGGAAGAACAGGTGTTTGCTTCCTGGGATAAAGTGAATGGTGAAGCAAATAAGTTGTACCGCGATATGCGGGATCGTGACAAAGGAATCGTTACCCTTAACGACTTTTCTATGTCAGGCATCACCGATGAAACAAAAGGGACGCAGGTTGAACAAGCCATTCCCGACCAATTCAATTTCGGTAGTTTTGGTCCCTCCATCGGGTTGCCAGGTAAAGCCAATGGTATATACTGGAACGATTACTACAATTCCATCCGCAAATCAAATGTTTTTCTTGCAGGTGTGGAGAAATACAAATCTCCTGATAATCCATTGCAACCTGGAGACCTGAAAAATCGTGTAGCAGAAGCGCATTTTTTCCGTGCCTACTTTCACTGGCTGGCATCACGCTGGTACGGCGATATTGTTTACATGGATTATGTTGCTGACGTGGCAGCGGATGAAAAATTCGTTCGGCAGCCATGGCCTAATTTTGTAAAAAAAATATTAATAGACCTTGATTTCGCTATTGATCAGTTACCCGCCCGTCACCTTGATATTGAATTTGGCAGGATAGATAAAGGTGCAGCCATGGCACTGAAAGCGATCGTGCTTTATATGAATGCCAGTCCGATGTACAACGGTGGCAAACTACCGGGCAGCGACACACGCGTTGGCAAAGAGACTTATGCTAATTACGATAAAGAAAAATGGAAAACGGCTGCTGATGCGGCTAAAGTTTTAATGAATCTTACAAACAATGGCGCCCCGCGTTTTAGTTTGTATATGGGCAATGCAAGTGACTTCCAGGCGGAGAGTAACAATAAAGTATATGCGAGGATAAAGCAGATTTATATCAGCTCTGCCGCTATCCAGGCCGAGTGGTGCCTCATTATTTCAAACAACAAAGCCGAGTCATGGCAGGGTGATCACATTCCTCCATCTTATGGTGGCGCTTCCCGACTGCAACCATTGCAGGAACAGGTGGATGAATATGAATTTATCGGTACCGACGGCTATGGATATGCTACGTATGACCCTAAGGCAAAAGCGATGGGCTTTGATGAAAATCAACCTTATGAAAAACGCGATCCCCGCTTTTATTCCGATGTGATGTATCATGGCGCTACCTACCAGAATAAGATAATCAATACAGCTTCCGGCGCTGATAAAATCGGGGCAAGTAACGCTACTTCTACCGGGTATTACCTGCGCAAGTTTTATCATGAGGACTGGAAAAGAAGCGGAAACTGGCCACTTCATTTCCCCTCTATCCGCCTGCCCGAAATTCAGCTGATTTACTGCGAAGCGATGAATAGATATGCAGGTCCGACTGTAGAAATTTACACAATATTAAATACCCTGCGTGCCCGTTCGTTTATGGCTCCGGTGCCTCCGGGTTTAAACCAGGCTGAACTTAATAAATATATCCAGCGAGAACGCCGGGTGGAATTATTCTACGAGAACAAACGTTACTTCTATGCACGCTGGAACCTTGAACCGGATGCTGCTGACGAACTCGCACAGGAGGCTGTGGCAAAAGCTTCCCCTTCACCGGATAATATCTGGCCATACGCACGAACACAAAGAGCTGCACACGGCATGAAACCGGTTGCTGATCCTGCAGGCACTTATATCGTTGCCGGTGTAAATTATAAAATGCAACGTTATAAACTGGAAGACAGAGTGTTTACTTCCAAGAACTATTTCTGGCCGTTGGTTTCGAGTGAAATATCAAACGCGCCGAGTTTGATACAAAGCCCGAACTGGTAAGCTGTGAATGAAAAACCCATCATTCAAAGATCCCCGTTGCTGAGTGCATCGGGGATCTTTGAATTTAACCTTTAAGGGTTTGAAACCTTTAGATTGACTGCTGCTAAAATTCAGACTACCCTGAATGATCTTGATTAGTGGATTGTTAATTACATCATAGTTCCTAACGGTAGCGGACAGGCTACGGCAATCAACCTACAAGGTTTTACAGTGATACGGTTACCATAAAACTGAAAAATACCAGCCCGGTTAATTGGTTGTTGATTTTTTTTGCTTAATTTTTCACAAGTCTTTTAGCGAACCAGGTATTGATTACATAGATCATGATTACACAAGCTGAAATCGCTTGATAGGTTATAGTCACCACAGGTGCATCCGGTAAGCCGCATTTATATTTATACAATATAGTATCAGCATTATTTAACCAGTTCTAAATCGATTGCGATGAAAAAATCTTTACCATTAGTTCTTTCGCTGCTATGTCTCTGTTATAGCGCTGTCTTGGCACAGAACATAACGATAACCGGTAAGGTAACTACAACTGCTGACGAACCCGTGTTCGGAGTAAGTATTAAGATCAGCGGTTCAAAGCAGGGTGTCGCTTCAGACCCGGGCGGCGTTTTTACTATTGCCGCTCCAGCCAGATCTACACTGATCTTTTCTCATATCGGATTCGGTGAGCAGCGTATGCCTGTAAACGGGCGTACCCTCATCAACGTGGTAATGCAGAATAATGAAGACAGCCTGCAGAACGTTATAGTAACAGCTTTGGGGATAAGGAAAGATGTAAGAAAACTAGGTTATGCTACCGCCACGGTGAATAGTGACCAGGTTTCTACCAACCGCAGTCCTAATGTAATGAGCGGCTTGCAGGGAAAAATGTCGGGTGTTAATATCAGCACGATGGGAACGGGTCCTGCGGGATCGGTAAAGGTGCGTATTCGTGGGCAGTCTTCGTTTAGCAGTGTCAACAGCCCGCTTATTGTAATAAACGGAGTGCCTATGGATAACACCACCTATGGCATTGGCGGAGGCTTAGGTTCAAGGGGAGGACAGGTAAATAATTCCGACGGTGGAGATGGCCTGGCGAGCATCAATCCTGACGACATAGAATCAATGACTGTATTAAAGGGCGCCACTGCTTCCGCCCTTTATGGGTCAAGAGCTAAAGATGGCGTTATCATGATCACCACAAAAAACAAAGCTTCCGGAAAGGGTATCGGGATTGATTATAACATTAATTATACTACCGATACGCCAGTCGATTATACTGATTTTCAATATGAGTATGGTCAGGGCGAGAGAGGTGTTCGTCCTACAACGGCTTTCCCGCAGTCGGGGGTGTGGAGCTTTGGTGAAAAATTTCAGCCAGGTATGACACAGGTTTTATTTGATGGAAAAACATTTCCTTATGAGCCTGTTCGTAACCGTTATAAGAAATTTTATAACACAGGAACTAATCTTACCAATACCGTTACTCTTGCAAACTCGGGTGAGCAGGGAGGGTTCAGCCTTTCTCTTTCCAATACAGACAACAAAGGCATCTTACCCAACTCAAAATTCAATCGTAAATTAATCAACCTGGGCTTTACCCAGCGTGTAAACAAATACCTGAACGTATCGGGCAATGTAAATTATTCAAACGAAAAAAATACCAATCCACCCCAGGTGAACACGCAGGACCTGGCGGTGCCGACAGTATTATACACCCTGGCTAATTCAATGCCATTCTATGCATTGGAACAAAACCAGGTACTGCCTAACGGTAATGAGTTTGTAATGGCAAGGTTCCTGGTTAGGAACAATCCTTATTACTCTGTCAACTACCGCAAAGAAAATATTGTGCGTGACAGGATGATTGGAAATATCTCGTTGAAGTACCAGGTCACACCCTGGTTGTATGTACAGGGAAGGATAGCACAGGATATCTTTACGCGTTACCAGGATTATAATATCCCTAACGGTTATGCACCTATACCCGCGGCTCCGGCTGGTTTTATAAACGGATCTTTTACCCAGGACATCCGCCGTTTCAGGGAAAGAAATTATGATTTTCTACTGGGTTCAAACCATAAGATTCGAAACTTCGGTATCGACATAACCGCGGGTGGAAACCAGATGTACCGTAAGATGGAATACAATAGTGTTTCGGTAACAGACTTTATAATTCCAGGTCTGTACACGGTGATGAACGGAAGGATCAAAGATCCCTTTTACAGTAAAACAGAAAGGAAGGTAAATTCATTATATGGTGCGGCTGAATTTTCTTACAGGACCTTTTTATTTTTAAATGTTACCGCCCGCAACGATTGGTTCTCCACTCTTGCAGCAGCGAACCGCAGTATCCTGTATCCCTCTGTTAACGGTAGTTTTCTATTCTCCGATGCGTTGAAAGATAAAATGCCATCCTGGCTTACGTTTGGCAAAGTAAGGCTTGCTTACGCAGAAGTAGGCGATGATAACGTTGCCCCTTACTCGAATGTATTGTACTATTCAGTAAACAACAATCTATTCCCAAATCCTTCCGGAGCAGTAGTACCGGTAGGTGGCATCAACAGTTCACAAATTCCCAATCCCGATCTGCGTCCTTTAAGGGTGTCGGAATCTGAAGCGGGCATTGAGCTGAAGCTCCTCCAAAACAGGATAACACTTGATATGTCTTATTATTATAAAATCACCAGGGATCAGATTTTGGGAATACAGGTCTCCGAGGCATCATCTTATACCAACAAACTAATCAATGTAGGCAGGAGCGTAAATAAAGGACTGGAACTGATGTTAAGCTTAACGCCCGTTGAATCTGCATCTTTCAAATGGGACGTAACCTTCAATGGTGCTTACAATACTTCAAAAGTTTTACAGCTGGGACCTAATGCTGCAGATACTACCATTTCAGTATCTGCTGGTGGTGGCCGTATTTTAAAACAAGTTGTGGGTAAACCTATCGGCGCGCTGTATACTTATATGTACCTGAGAAATAAAAGCGGGCAGCAGGTGTTTGATAAAGCAAGTGGCAAACCATTGCGCAACGATGTGCCGGTGTATGCAGGTAACGTACTGCCTAAATATTTCGGCGGTATCACTAACTCCTTTAATTTTAAAGGCCTTTCCCTTACCACCCTGATCGATTTCAAACTGGGTGCAAAAATGATTGCCGGCTCTAACCAGAATGCGTTGCGACATGGTTTGCAGAAAAGAACACTGGCAGGCCGTGCCGAAGGTTATGTTATCGGTAAAGGAGTTAACCCCGATGGACAACCGAATACAACCAAAACAGATATTCAGCCATTTTACGAAACACCCAACGTGCTGGGCATAAATGAAGACTGGGTATTTAACTCAGGTTTCTGGAAGTTACGACAGGTAACGCTGGGATACGATTTCACCGGGCTTGTAAAAAATATTCATTTTATAAGAGGATTAAAATTAAGCATAGTGGCTAACAACGTAGCTATATTAAAAAAGTGGACTGAAAACATGGACCCGGAAAACACTGCTAACATTTCCGACAACGAAAACGGTCTTGATTTCTGGACTGCCGTGCCGCCTACAAGAAGCATAGGCTTTAACCTGAGCATCAAATTTTAAAAGCAGCAATTATAGTTACTCTTATAAAAATATTATATGCAACAAATTAAAAAATTTCTTTTCTGCCTGATCACTGGAGTATCTATTCTCGCAGGGTGCGACAAAGGGCTAAGCGATTTAAATATCAACAAGGTAGATCCTACCGCACTTGATCCGCAGTTCGTAATGAACAATGCTGTGATACTCACTACTTACCCTGATAATTTTTCTACACTGGGAATGCTGTGTTATAATTTTCCTATCGTTCAGCAAATAGTTACCCCCTTTGGCAGTTCATTGTCAGGAGGTAATTACAATATTTTCAATGCTGGTAATACAGGTCTTGTCTGGACAAATTTTTATCAGTTTGTTTTAAAACAAAACCTGGATGTTATCAATAAAACCAAAAGTATCCCCGCACTTTCTAACTTATACAATGAAGCAAGGATCTGGAAAGCGCATGCTTTTATGATCCTGACCGATACCTACGGTGATGTACCTTATTTTGAAGGCGGCCAGGGGTTTATCAATACTATTATCAAACCTAAATACGACAGGCAGGAACTTATTTACAAAGATATTTTGAAAGAGTTAGACGAAGCATCGGCTGCGCTTGATGCAACCAAAGGCACTACTGCGAGTGATATACTGTATGGCGGAAATATTACCAGTTGGAAACGCCTTGGTTATTCCCTGTTGCTGAGAGCCGCCATGCGTCTTTCGAAAGTGGCGCCTGACGTTGCAAAGACGTATGTTACCAAAGCTATCGCGGGAGGATTGATGCAATCCAATAAAGATAACTCCGTGATAAGGCATACTTCTTTATATAATAACTGGATCGCGGTTCATTTGACAGCGCGGGAGAAAGCAAATTTTTACCTGGCGAAACCGTTTCTCGATTTTCTTAAAAACAAAAATGATCCCCGGCTGGTGTCTATCTCAGTCAGGGCCGTTGGTGCATTATCCGGTGCTGAGCAGACAGCTTCACGTACTACTTCCGACCCCTCGAAACAAATAGGTATGCCGATGGGTTTTGACGATGTGTCGATAAAAAATACTTTTTCCGCCAATGGTGTCGCCAGCTTATATGATTACTCTCAGGTAAATTTAAAAACAATTCTTAAAACAGATGCGCCCGAATATCATGTAACGTATGGGGAAACGCAGTTGCTGCTTGCAGAAGCAGTAGTTCGCGGATGGACTAACGGCGATGCAGCATTGCTTTTTAAATCAGGTATAGAATCGCACATCCGCCAGATGGCAGAATACGATCCTGCAGCCGCCATTTCAGAAACGGATATCACCACTTATACAACCGCTAATCCGCTGGTGGCTGCTACGGCGCTTGAGCAAATCAATACCCAGTACTGGGTGGCTTCCTTTATGAACGGAAGTGAGACCTGGGCTAATTTCAGGCGAAGCGGCTATCCTGCGCTGGCGAAAAATCCTTATCCCGGTTCTGAGATCACCGGCAATTTTATCAGGCGGATGCCTTACCCCGACGGGGAAACGATTACTAACCTTGAGAATTTAAATGCTGCTATCGCCGTGCAGGGGAAGAACGATATTAATACACCTGTGTGGTGGGATAAGTAATGCTATCGCACTTCGTCTTTTTGCTACCAGGAGCCGTCAGCTATTAGCCGTCAGCTATCAGAAGAACAAACGACTCATAATGTTCTTCCTGCTATAGGTCTTGTTAAAAATGGATAGTTGGATGCTGACAGGTGCTGGCAAAATTGTGAAACAAATTTATGTCAGGCGTTATACCTGTTACAATAGTTTTAATGATGAAAACACCTTTCCCGATTATAAGAACACCACCTGATTAAACCAGGTACGCACCAAGCACCTGGCTCTCATCAACCTCAACAAAAATATGTTCCTGCAATGTACTCGCCAGTGAAATTCCAACATAGTCAGAAGTGACAGGAAAAAGCTTATGGCTTCTCTCCACCAAAGTAAGCGTCTGAATTTTTTTGGGATGATATGCCAGGAAAGGTTTTAACGCATATAACAAGGTCATGCCCGTGTTAGTAACATCATCAATCAATATAATAACCGCGCCATCAAAATTTATTTCTTCACTCACCTGTATTTTTTCCGGGTGTCTTTTGTTAAGGGATATTTCAATAACTTTTATCGATCCTTTGTAAATATCTTTTAAAAAACCTGCAATGATATTGGCAAGCACCACTCCGTTTTCCCGGATACCTGCCAGAATTAATTCACCGGCATCTTCCATATTTTGTTCTACTATTTCATAAGCCATCCGCTGCAGTTTCTTTGAAGCAGTGGCAGCGCTTAAAATATAATTCCTTGTTTCTGTCATACCTTGTTTTATAGCCGAAAAATTACAACAAAACAATGATTGAATTTTAAATCAACTAATTTTACTACTTAATTTTTTGTATGCAGGTATTCTGGCAAATGCTGTTTGTGATAGTCGCGGGTATAGCTGTCTGGCTCTTTTTTAAAAAAGCCAAAGAGATCAGGAGGAATATTTTATTGGGAAGGGATGAAGATTATACTAACCAGCCCTCCCTGCGCTGGAAAAATGTTTTACTGCTGGCATTCGGACAAAAAAAAATGTTTCGCAAACCACTGGTGGCGGTGATGCACTTTATTATTTATGCAGGTTTTATCATCATCAACATAGAAGTGCTGGAAATAGCGCTGGACGGTCTTTTCGGTACGCACCGCATGTTCGCGCCATTGCTTGGCGGCTTCTACCCTTTCCTGATAAATGGTTTTGAATTACTGGCGTTGGGCGTACTTTTTGTTTGTATTGTATTTTTAATAAGAAGAAATATACTGAAACTAAAACGTTTTGTAAGTCACGACCTTAATGGCTGGCCCCGGAGCGACGCCAATTATATTCTTGTTACGGAAATTATTCTAATGACCTTGTTTCTTACCATGAATGCGACAGACACCATGCTGCAGCAAAGAGGTTATGGTCATTACGCTTCTCAGCTTACAGGTAATTTCTTTTTCTCCTCTTTCCTGCACCCGCTGTTCAATGGTATGAGTGATGGTTCACTTGCCGCACTGGAACGAACCTGCTGGTGGTTGCACATCCTGGGTATTTTTGCTTTTCTTAATTACCTTCCTTATTCCAAACACCTGCACATTATGCTGGCGTTTCCTAACGCTTATTATACAAGGCTGCTGCCTAAAGGAAAGATGAGAAATATGCCTGAGATACAGCATGAAGTGTTATATGCCATGCAGCCGGAACTTGCTCCAACCGATGCGACAGTCCCTGCTAAGTTTGGCGCCAAAGACATTATGGATCTCAGCTGGCGAAATTTGTTAGACGCCTACGCGTGCACCGAATGTGGCAGATGCAGCGCCGCCTGCCCTGCTACTATCACAGGAAAAAAACTTTCCCCCCGTAAGATTATGATGGACACACGCGACCGTTCCGAAGCGGTATCAAAGAACATCAATACCAACGGTTCGTTTATAGATGACGGTAAGAGCCTGTTACACGACTATATCAGCGTTGAAGAACTCCGCGCCTGCACTACCTGTAATGCCTGCGTGGAAGAGTGCCCGGTAAGTATCAGTCCGCTTGAGATAATCATCGAGTTGCGCCGCTCGCTGGTTATGGAAGAAAGCAACGCTCCGCAGGAATGGAACGGCATGTTCAGCAACGTAGAAAATAATTTTGCACCATGGAAGCTCTCACCCGACGACAGGGACGCATGGATTAATAGTTAGTGCTTACCAGACAAAGAGTCAATGATCAAATGCCGACAATCAACAACAGACCATTAAAGTGAGACCCCTTACGTTACTTGCTTTGGGAGATTCTTATACTATCGGCGAAGGTGTTGCCTTGCATGACAGTTTTGCTTACCAAACCATCAGGTTGTTGCGTAAGGCCGGACATCATTTTAATGCCCCTGAAATTATCGCAAGAACGGGCTGGACAACAGCAGACCTTCGAAAAGGCATTGGTAAATACCTCTTCCAAAGTAGTTACGATTTTGTGGTATTACTGATAGGTGTAAATGATCAGTACAAGGGTAAAAATATTAATGAATATGCCGCCAACTTTGAACTTATATTAAGCAAGGCCATCTCACTTGCAGCAGATGATCCATCTCATGTGTTTGTGCTTTCTATACCGGACTGGGGACAAACGCCGTTTGCATCCGGCAGGGATAGGCAAATTATTTCCAAAGAAATCAATCAATTCAATAAGGTGAACTGTGTTCTAACGCTTCAATATAAAGCCCATTATCTTTCTATAGCAGAAAAAATAAATGATGTTATCACATTGGAGAACCTCGCCGCTGACCAGTTACATCCTTTAGGGAAAGTTTACGGCACATGGGCCTCCCGGCTGGCTGACGCTATAAAAAAATTATCGGTATAATTAGCGGATACCCATGAAGCAGCCTTTTTTATAGCGGTGTAATGGTAATATTATTTAAGCTTAGCGTATTATAAATTGCTTGTGCAAACAGCAAAGCCTGTGCGCCATCGCCGTGGATGCAAACGGTTTCAGCTTTCACGGGAACATCAGCACCATCGTTGGTAGTTACAGATCCTGTTTGTATCATTTGCAGCACCTGCCTGCATGCATCGCTCTCTACTTCAATTAAGGCGTTGGCAGCGGTTCTTGGCGTCAGCGACCCATCCTGCTGGTATGTTCTGTCGGCAAAAACCTCGCTGGCTGTTTTTAAGCCACGAGCCTTCGCAGAGCGTACCAGTTCACTTCCCGATAGTCCGTAAAGAATAAGATTTTTATCAAAATCGAATACCGCGTTTGATATAGCATCTGCCACCGGCTTCTCTTTTGCAGCCATATTATAAAGGGCGCCATGTGGTTTTACATGATGCATTTTTGTATGATAGGCTTTTAAAAAAGCATACAAAGCCCCTAGCTGGTATAGTACGATATCGTAAATTTTCTCGGGAGAAAGCCGGTGATCTGTCCGGCCAAAATTATTCCTGTCTTCGAAGGACGGATGCGCGCCTATGGCCATTTCTATATCAACCGCAGCTTCAACCAACAGGTGCATCGTATGTGCATCACCAGCATGAAAGCCACAGGCAAGACTTATAGAGCTTACATATTCCAGCAGTGCAAGATCTTTATCAATGCTGTAAGGATACAGGTGAGTACGCTCGCCCATATCACAGTTAAGATCTATGCTCCGCATATATGCTGTTTAATTTTTCGGCGCAGGCTCTTTGCCAGATCTGTATTTCATGTTGCTGGAAGAACAGCTGTTCTTCGGCTTTATCAATATCGATGGCCTTAAACCGGATGTTATCACCGGGACGAAGTTGGGCGAGCTTAGGAAGGTGAGCAGAAATAATATGTCCTATACGCGGATAACCGCCTGTGGTCTGATGATCAGCCATCAGCACTACCAGGTTACCATTAGGTAACAACTGTATAGTGCCAAAACTAACGGCACAGGACACCATCTCCTTCTTTTCTGCAAGATGTAAATGAGTACCTTTTAACTGGTAACCCATCCTGTCAGACGAAGACCTAATGATGAAATTACTTTCCTCAAGCGCTTCCGTGGATTCACGGGTGAGCTCATCCCATTCATATCCTCTTATAAAAAATATTTCATGGGGCTGCTCGTACACTTTGCCGATATCGGCACGCCAGCGTAAAATCTGAAAGTTATTTTCTGATTTAAACAAAGAAGAAACACAGCGCTTGCTTTGCTTAAAAAAAATTTCATCACCTTTTTCCAGCTTTCTTCCTTTCCAGCCGCCAATGCCCGCCTTGAGATTGGTACTGTAACTATTCAGCCATTTGTCGATAACAAAGCCGCCTTGCACCGCCAGATAGGCCCTTGCTCCTTTTTTGCTGACAGGAAATTGCAACACAGTATTCTTTCTTATCAGCACCGGTTGCCAAGACGGCAATGGTTCATCGTTTAGTCCGGCGGTAAAGTCAGCACCGGTAATACAAATCAGGGCATCGTTTTCAAACAGGATTTGCGGACCAGGATAATGGATTTCTATTACTGCCTCTTTAACATTGTTACCTGTCAGGATGTTAGCCATCATAGCAGCAAACCGATCCATTGCGCCACCAGTATTGATGCCGAAACTTCCCTGACCTGTTCTGCCGGTATCCTGGATGGTATCAAGAATACCCGGCTTTATAATTACAATAGACATCGATACAGTATAATTTAAGATTACGGTTTAGACAACCGGCCTAATTCTTTTAAATTGATTTCATAAAACTGGACCCTGTCACCGGGTTTTATAATCAGTGCGTTAGCCTTTAATTTATTAAATAATCTGATAGGTGTTCTGCCGATTATTTGCCAGCCACCGGGTGAATCTACGGGATAGATACCTGTCTGACTGCCTGCCAGTCCTACACTTCCGGATGGCACAAACACTCTTGGTTTTTCTTTTCTTGGTATAGTAATGCGACTATCAACGGAAGCCATGTAAGGGAAGCCTGGTTGAAACCCTATCATATAAACACGATAGATGACAGAAGTGTGTAACCTGATGATATCGGTAACCTGTAAATTTTTTTCACCGGCAACAAATGTTATGTCAAGCGCTACAGCAGGATCATAACATACCGGAATACGTTTTACCAATGAGTCTTTTTCAACGATGAAAGATTTTTCGTAAGCTTCGTGTAATTTTTCTTTGATAAAATCAAAAACTGTCTTCTCAGGTTTATACCTGGTTTTAACCTGGTCGGCGTCATAGATAACGGAAAGCGAGCTGTAAGCGATGATGATATCTTCTAAACCTTCAAAAGGATTTTGCTGCAACCAGCGCTGCATCGCCATCACTTTTTTATTTAATGCTTCAAGGATATAATTGCCAAAGTCTATAGTACTCGCAGAATCACCGATTGGGAAAATTTTATATTCACTCATTTAGCAGGACGATTTATATGTTGGTGTTTTCATTTTTTACTATAAGCATTGTTGGTGTCTTCGTAGCTATAGATTTTTACACCACAGAGGCATCAAGGCACGGAGGGTAATTTATTATTTTTAATTTTTTGTGACTTCGTACCTTAGTGACTACCTGTTTTTTTGCCACGGTGGCACTAAGACATTGAGGGTAAATTTATTATTTTATTTCTTTGTTACCTTTTGTGTTCGTGGCTATCGTACTGACATAAATCCCAACCATCCCGTTGCAAATTACATCATTCTGCAAAATACGAAAGCGGAACAAAAAATCTGTTGAAAATGTCCAGGATTCAATAGTATTAATGGCGACACTTTTTTTATATCCGGTTTATGCTGTAAATAAACCGATGTTTGCTATCCGTACCTGATATGATTCAACGATGCGGAGACTGCCAGTGTGCAATGTTTTCATCCGCTGAAAGGGTTTTAAAACCCTTGTATGAAAGTATGAATTTTTTATTTTCACGCTATTATACTAAAATTGCATATTCGGCTACGAAAGAAACCGAAGCGTTTGTGATTTAAAATAACATCGATTTAAGGTCTTAATACAATTAAAATAATTAAACCGTTATAGAAAAGACCTTACAATCCATCCCTGGGAACCGGATAAGGTTATCAGGCATTTAATTAGTAATATATGGCGAAGAATTTATTGATAGTCGAAAGTCCGGCGAAGGCTAAAACGATAGAAAAAATATTGGGAGAAGATTTTGAAGTCAAGAGTTGCTATGGACATATCCGGGATCTTGAGAAAGATGATATGGGTATCGACGTGAACAACCATTATAAACCCCGTTACAAGGTTCCTGAAGACAAAGAAAAAATAGTCAGAGAGTTAAAGGGATTTGCTAAGAAGTCTGGCGAAGTATGGCTGGCGACGGATGAAGACAGAGAAGGCGAAGCGATCAGCTGGCATCTGTGTGAAGTTTTAGGACTGGATCCAAAAACTACCAAGCGAATTGTATTTCACGAAATTACCAAGCCGGCAATCCAGAACGCCGTTCTTCATCCCCGCTTGTTAGATATGAACCTGGTGAATGCACAACAGGCACGTCGCATCCTTGACAGGATAGTTGGCTTTGAACTCAGTCCGGTTCTATGGAAGAAGATGAGCATGCGCAATAATTTAAGTGCAGGTCGCGTGCAGAGTGTTGCCGTAAGGTTGATCGCTGAGAGAGAAAGAGAGATCAACGGATTCACTGCCGTAAGTTCTTTTAAGATAGAAGCATTTTTTACCGCGAAAGATCTTAATGGTAAACCGGTGACCTTTAAAGCAGAAGGTAATAAGCTCGCTTCGGTGGAAAAAGCCGGCGACTTCCTTGAAAGCTGTGTTGGCGCTGATTATTCGGTCAGGGATATCCAGGTGAAGCCCGCCAAAAAATCACCGGCCGCTCCATTCACCACCTCTACCCTGCAACAGGAAGCTTCCCGGAAAATGGGTTACTCTGTTAGCAAAACAATGTTACTCGCGCAGAAATTATATGAAAGCGGTAAGATCACCTATATGCGTACCGACAGTTTAAGTTTAAGCGAAACTTCTTTAGGGGATATCACAAATCAGATCAACAACCAGTTTGGTGAACGTTATGTAAAAATCCGTAAGTACAAAAATAAAAATGAATCGGCACAGGAAGCGCATGAAGCTATCCGTCCCACTTACATGGAAAATACAACGAATGATGATGCTGATACAAAACGCCTGTATGAATTAATCTGGAAACGTACCATCGCATCGCAGATGGCTGATGCAGAACTGGAGAAAACTTCCGCGAAAATTACTATCTCTACCAATAAAGAAGAACTCACCGCGCAGGGTGAAGTATTAAAATTTGATGGCTTTCTGAAAGTTTATACCGAAGACCGAGATGATGATGAGATTAACGAAGATGATTCAACGGAAGGGATGTTACCACCACTCACCGTAAAGCAAAAGCTGCCTTTAAAAGAGATGAAAGCCACCGAGCGTTTCTCCAGGGCTTCGGCACGGTACACGGAAGCTTCACTCGTAAAAAAACTGGAAGAACTTGGCATCGGGCGGCCATCTACCTACGCTCCTACTATCTCTACCATTCTTAAAAGAGGATATGTGGAGAAAAGAGACAAAGAAGGAATGAAAAGAAATTTCAGAATGCTTGTCCTCAAAGATGACACTATCAATAAACATACGGAACAGGAAAATACCGGCGCGGAAAAATCGAAACTTTTCCCTACCGATCTTGGATTGGTTGTTACGGATTTCTTAAGTCAATATTTTAAGGACGTGATGGACTATGGCTTTACCGCAAAGATTGAGGGTGAGTTTGATGAAGTAGCGAATGGCAACATCAAGTGGAGCTCGATGATCGATGACTTTTATCATCCTTTTAAAAAAGATATTGAAAGCACTATCGAAAACGCGGAACAGATAAAAGGAGAAAGAGAGCTGGGTATCGAAGCGGCTACCGGTAAGAAAATCATCGCGCGTATGGGAAGATACGGGCCCATGGTACAGATCGGCGATGTTGCCGATGAAGAGAAACCGCGTTTCGCAAAGCTGAAGGCGGAACAGAGCATCGAGACAATCTCCGTGGAAGAAGCGATGGAGCTTTTTAAACTTCCCCGCAACATCGGGCAGTTTGAAGAATCAGATGTTACGGTAAGCATCGGCAAGTTCGGTCCATATATCGCCCATGATAAAAAGTTTTACTCTCTGGCAAAAGAATTCGATCCATATACCATTTCCCTGGAAGAGGCGTCGCCAATGATTACGGAGAAAAGGAAAGCGAAGGATGAGAGAACAATTAAGGTTTTTGAAAAAGAAAAGATACAATTGCTAAAGGGACCTTATGGTCCTTATATTAAACAGGGACTGCGCAATTTTAAGATCCCGAAAGACAAACAGGATAATGCCCAGGCGCTTACCGCCGAGGAAGTAAAAGCTATTATCGAAGAGGTGAAGGCAAACCCGCCAAAGAAAATGGCAAGAAAGAAAAAAGTATAGTGACCGGCCGCCAGTTTGATGTCAACACAGAGTGGATAAAGATTTCAAAAAATATTTTCGCAACTTCCTGCTTTTTGATACTTCATGTGATGGGTTAAGATAATATACCCTGCGATTAAATCAGACTTATCCACAAAAGTGGAGAAGTTTGATGTCGGAAATTCATCAGTTACTACGAAATTTAATTTTTAAACCCTTACAACAATTTTATTTGTTGTGATGTCTATAATTTTAATTGAGTGGAATATGGAAGAAACAAGAGAAATGTCAGCCCTGTTTCATTTGATAGACGATCCGGATAAAGAAGTTTTTTCTACCGTTAGTGAACGCATCGTGTCGTTCGGGAAACACATCATTCCTAACCTGGAAGACCTTTGGGAAAATACTCCTGACGAAGAAATTCAGGAGCGGATTGAAATGATTATTCACCGTTTACATCTTCGCGATCTCACCGCAGAGCTCATTAACTGGAAAAATCAACGGGAACCGGATCTATTAACAGGCGCTTTACTGATTTGTAAATTCCAATATCCCGAGCTGGTAGTATCATCCGTATTGCAGGAACTAGAGAAGATCCGCCGCAACATCTGGCTTGAACTAAATAGCTATCTCACACCTCTTGAGCAAACTAATGTGATCACTACTATTCTGTACAGCTATTACAATTTCAAGGGTGTTGAAATTTCCTACAAAGACCCTAATGAATTTTTGTTGAACAAGGTGATAGATACAAAAAAAGGCAATGCCTTTAGTAACGGCATCCTCTACCTCGCAATGTGTGAACTATTAGATGTACCAATTAAAGCTATTAATATTCCGCGGCAGTTCATCCTGGGATTTTTCGATATTAATGCAACAGACTGGAATGCTGATGTAACCGGCGCAGCAGCTAGAATTCAATTTTATATCGACCCGATGAGCGGACAAATATTTACGCTTAAAGATGTTGAGACTTATTTCACCAAACTTTCTATCACTCCTACAACCTCCTATTTTAAACCCCTCACCAACTGTCGCATCATTCAATATTTTCTCGAAGAATTTGCAAAATGTTTTGACAATACCAAGAATCAATACAAACGTAAGGAGTTGCTGCAGCTTGCAGGATTACTTGATAAAGATGTATCGTGAAATTAGTTAAGCCAGTATGAAACGACTTAAGATGATGCGATCAATTAGCTATGGAACATTTTTTCATCAGATAAAATACTTCCTTTCCCGATATTGGTGTTCTAAAATTTCCAGTTATATGAGAACAAATTACTGCCTGCCAGGATTTCTTCTGACTGCTGATAGTTGATCGCTGAAATCAATTAACACCTGTCCAGATGATCTTTCATTACTTTGCAAACTTTCTATTCACGATAACGTTATAAATAAAAATTTTATATGAAAGCAAACATAGGCATATCACCGGAACACCTGCAGTCTGTAGCAACCTTACTCAATACCTTACTATCAGATGAAACAGTATTGTATATGAAGACGCGTAATTATCACTGGAACATAGAAGGTGATAATTTTATAGAACTGCATAAACTTTATGAAAGTCAATACAAGGAACTGGAAGAAATTATTGATGAGATAGCAGAACGCATAAGGTACCTGGGACATTATGCAGAGGCCCGGTTAAAAGACTTTTTAAAAACAACTCACCTTGCAGAAGAAGACTATACCTCCGATCAAAAAGTGCAGCTGAGAAATTTATTGTCGGATCATGAATCAATCATAATCTATATCAGAAAAGAAATAGACACTATTAGTGAAGAGTATAAGGACGCCGGCACCGCGGATTTTGTTACCGGTGTGATGGAGCAACATGAAAAGATAGCCTGGTTCATAAGGTCTTACTTAAATTAAACTATTGGCCTTTAACTATCAGCTACAAGAAGATTGATAATAACAAATCATTCTCAATAGCTGATAGCTTAAGGCTGATAGCAAATATTATCAGCATCATATTATCATTTAACAAAAGTCATTCAACAATGCTGGTAATTAAAAACCCTTCATCGCATAACCATCCCTGTATTCCCTTTTTATAAACTGGTTCGCATCATCGAAATTAGTAACCTTCATATTAGCGGCATCCCAGAGGATTTTTTTCCTTCCCTCAAATTTACCTGATGAATTTTTAAGGTACCAGCTGCGTAAAGCCAGGTTGGAAAATAAAACTGTTTCAGTAAGCGGACCTGCATAATCAAAATTCGAACTGGTTTTTCCTTTACCGTAACCCGCGATACATGCGTTAACCCACTGTGCATAGTGTCCTTCCTGGCCGCCGGGAACTCTTTCTATCGTTTGAGGAACCTTTATTTCTTTCGTTTTTGAAGTAGGTAACAAAGTCGGATTAGCACCATAACAACCGCACATCATCTTACCCTTGGATCCCTCGATAATTGCCCCTCCATCGTCATTACCCATCTTCTCATCCGGTCCTAATTCATCCGGGCGTTCAGGGCGGATATTGCCATCCATCCAGGTTAACTTAACATCGGGTTTTCCCTTTTTACCAGGAAATTTTAGGGTGATGGAAGAAGCGGCCGGACAGCTTTCAGGGTGATAAGCCGGTGTCCACATTTTCTCGTAAGTATCAGCTACACTGCATTCCACTTCGGAGGGATAACCAAGTCCAACCACTTTGAATGCCGGGTCGATGATATGACAGCCCATGTCACCTAACGCACCGGTACCAAAATCCCAGAAACCACGCCAGCTGAATGGGACGTATGTTTTGTGATAATCGTGCATTTTCGTAGGGCCAAGCCAAAGATTCCAGTCCAGTTCCGGTGGCACTTCTTCCTTTTCAGTAGGAGCGCCGATGCCCTGCGGCCATACGGGCCTGTTTGTCCAGCACCTGATGGTGTGTGCATCGCCTATTAAACCAGCGTTGTACCATTCCTGCATCAAACGCACGCCATCACCGGAAGAACCCTGGTTGCCCATTTGCGTAACGACTTTAAAATGTCTTGCCGCTTCGGTCAATGTTCGGGCCTCGAAGATATCATGCGTCATCGGCTTCTGAACATACACATGTTTCTTCAGCTGCATAGCAGACAATGCCGCCACCGCATGCCCGTGATCCGGTATGGATACTGACACAGCGTCGATGTTCTTGTTTTCTTTCTCGAGCATTTCTCTCCAGTCACGGTAATAAGTTGCTTTAGGAAAGCTTTCCCTGCTTTTTTTGGAAGACCTGTCATCCACATCGCATAAGGCAATAATATTAGCATTACCCGATTTGAAAAAGTTAGCGATATCACTTTGCCCCTTACCACCGGCGCCTATCGCACCGATATTTAATTTATCGCTCGGAGCAACAAATCCCCTTCCTAAGACATGACGGGGGACAATAAAAAAAGCGGAAGCCGCAATCGATGTATTCCGGATAAACTTCCTTCTGGAAGTACCCTTTGGACTCTGGTTCATAAAGCAATTTTTTTTTAAGGTGGTAATAAGTATTGAAAATAGTTGGTATCATCCGTTTTAGCGGACACTCTTTTAATTTTCAGGTACTTCAAAGTTATCTAATGCAAACTTAAATAATAATAGTCTTTCCTTTTCAATAAGGCAGAATAATTTCTTACTGAAAGTTTTCATATTGTCTGAACCTGGTTTTGTGAGATTTCAGACAAAGTTTGTCTGAACTATGATTAAAATGATTTTGTGATGGGCTATGATTTTTTGGAAGGCTTTGAAAATTCTTATCAATCATAATAATTCATTCAATCAACTAATCTGTCTGAACTATGATTAATAATTTTATGATGGGCTATGATTTTTTGGAAGGCTTTGAAAATTCTTATCAATCATAGTAATTCATTCAATCAAATAAATCATAGTTCCAACAAAGCTTTTCTGAACTATCATTAAAATGATTTTTTGATGGACTATGATTTTTTGGAAGGCTTTGAAAATTATTATCAATCATAATAATTCATTCAATTAAATAAAAAATTTTGTAGTATTTACTTCAGGTCCTGGTTACTGAAAGATAACGGCAGTAACATGGCGGCGTTTGGCATCACATGAATTTTTCCTTCCACTCCGCCAAGTATCAATCTCACTGGATGCTGCATCCTGCTTTCATACTCCTGCAACGACTGTCGGCAGATTCCACATGGAGCAACAGGATGATCGCTGGCAATCGTTTCACTCCGGTAGCTTATGGCTATCGTTTCAACGGGAACATCAGGATATAAAGAGGAGATAACACTGAGCAGTACCCGTTCAGCACATATTCCCACAGGATAGGAAGCGTTCTCCTGGTTAGCGCCTGCTACTATTTCACCATTAATTAATTTTGCAACGGCACCCACAAAAAAATTGGAATAAGGCGCATACGAAAGCCCGGTAGCATCATGTGCCTTAAGCAACAACCATGCATCGGCTTCATTAAGCTCCTTAATAGAATCATATACTTCAAATGAAAACTGATAGCTTTCCTGTTTCATATTTATAATTTAATGTCAACCATTAAAAGCCCTGGAAATCTGCTATCAGCTTTCAGCCTTCAGCTATAAGCATATTCAGATTATTGTAAACTTTCCTTCTGGTGGCTGACTGCTGACGGCTGATAGCATAAATGTTAATTTTAAGTTGATATCAAATTACCTAATCTTCTTAAATAACCGTTTCCACCTTATACCATGACTATCAAAGCTCATCCATATCAATGATGCGCTGCCAACAACATGGTCTTCCGGGACAAAGCCCCAGTAACGGGAATCCTGTGAGCCATGACGGTTATCGCCCATCATCCAATGATAATCCATTTTAAAAATGTATTGACTGGTCGCCTTATCATTTATAAAAAATTTCCCTTCTCTTCTTTCGAGTTTGTTGTGTTCAAAATCCCTGATGGCTCTTTCGTAGATGGAATAATTTTCATTGGTAAGTGTAAGCACTGCATTCTTTTTAGGTATCCATATCGGGCCGAAATTATCTTCCGTCCACTTATGAATAGTGTCATAAGGATACAGGTCATGCTGCGTATTAAGTTCAGGCGTTATCTTTTTTGCCAGTCCGCTCTTCAGCATCTTGTTTTTTGATTCATTGGTGAGGAGCATCCTGAAAGTATTAGGCTGGCCGGCGCTTCCAAGCTCATCCGGATCATCGCTCTTAACATTGTATTCATCAAGCATCACCGTTTCATCCAGTTGCTGACCATTTGTTTCTACATAATAATACATCTCCGAAGCCGGAGGGATAAATGGCGCGAGACTGTTTACATAAACCAGTCCGTCTTTTATAGACAGCGTATCACCTCCGATGGCAACACATCTTTTTATATAATTTTCTTTCTTGTCAACAGGCCTTACAATAAGCGGATAAGAATCCTGGTCTTCCATAACAATTTTTCTGCCTATATCCGAATTGCCGTTTCCGAGAGAACGGATGACCTGGTAATAAGGCTGCGCCGATTGAAATTCATCTTTATTGATAACAGTGTCCCCGGCAGGAAAATTAAATACCACCACGTCATTGCGCTTTACCGGACTTGCGAACCAGCGTATGTACGGTAGTGTTATTAATTGTGAATACGATTTCGTATTAAGATAAGGAAGGGTATGATGAACAAAAGGAACCGATAAAGGCGTATTAGGTACCCGGGGGCCATAGGTCCATTTGCTTACAAACAGAAAATCATTTATGAGCAGCGTCTTCTCCATAGAACCTGTAGGAATGGTGTAAGCTTCAAATACGAACAAACGTATCAGCGTTGCTGCCACCACCGCAAAGATGCCGGCATCTATCCATTCCCTTGCCGTTGACTTTTTGTATTTCTGAACGGTGGCAACACCAAGAAATTTATCTTTTTCATTAAATCCTATGTATGCAAAATAAAATGGTGTGGCCAGCACCGTTAGCAAATGCTGATAAAATTTAAACTTACCAAATGGCTTTACAAATTCGATGAACACACCCAGTACCACGAACCATCCTACTACCGGAATAAACTGCCAAAGGAACCAGTGTTTAGGTCGTTGGGCTATTGTGAGCATTACACCTACATTATAAAAAGGGATCAGGGCTTTCCACGGGGCTACTCCCGCTTTTTTAAACATGCCGTACATCCCCGGCGCGGGCAGTAATACTAGTAGCAAAGAAATAAAAGCAATGATCATGATCTGGTAAGAACTCATTCTGAAAATTTTAGATTCCGGCAAAAATACCATTCTGATTTTAAAAAGAATGATTTGATTAAATATTGTTAACAAGCCATAAGTAGTAAAAACGGGTGAATTATTACAACCTGGTGCAAAGGATTTGTTAAAGCAGCAGGTTTGTTTTAATTTTCATATGATATCCATCATAAGCCATTATGAATAATTTTTCTATTAAAGACATTGAAATGCTGAGCGGCATCAAAGCGCACACTTTCCGGGTCTGGGAACAAAGGCATGGCTTATGCTTTTGCAAACGAAAAAACAGTCAGCACCGCTACTATGATAATGACGACCTTAAAGCCGTTTTAAGGATAGCTTTCCTATACCATCGCGGTTACAAAATTTCTAAAATAGCTATGCTTTCGAAAGAAGAAATAGTTAAGCTGGCATCCGTTAATATGGAAGACTTAAATTACGATTCATATGTTTACCAGTTAGTAGAAGCAACAATGGATTATGACCAGCAACGGTTTGAAAGAATTGTGTTAAGTTCAATTATATACTTTGGTTTTGAAAAATCTATCATCCGCGTATTTTATCCGTTTATGCAGAAGATTGGACTGCTGTGGGTTACAGAACACGTTATACCGGCACAGGAACATTTTTCCAGTTCACTGATCCTGCAAAAGATATTGATAGCGATAGACAGGCTAAGCTCATTGATATTAAATCAAAAGGAGACGGTGCTGATTTTTGCGCCCGAAGGAGAATACCATGAAATACCCTTGCTGATAGCATTGTACATATTAAAGAAGGGCGGGATAAAAACGGTGTATTTCGGCGCTGACGTGCCAATGGCGCAACTGGAATATTACTGCAGGTACAAAAGCGTCACTCATTTTTACCTGCATCTTATAACAAATTTTTTGAATAAAGATGTAGGGGAGTATTTAAATAAACTGGCTGAAAAATATCCGGCGATCACTATAATAGCTTCGGGTCCTGCACTAAAAAGTTACCATAACTTACCTTCTTCGGTAAAGATTGTGCTGTCAATGGAAGCATTAATTCCTTGTATAAACCAATAGACTGGGGCTTTCAGCGGTCAGCTATCAGCAATTTAGCCAGCTCTAATCACATCTTACATCATATATTTTATTGTCGGGCGCAAGTATGCAGGACTGGCTTTGCAGGAAGGGTAATTGTGGCTGGCTCTGCCACCCGCGAGGCGGGGCTTCATCCAAAACTACGAAGCCACAAGTACGCCTACACACAAAGCTTAGCTGCATACTTGCGCCAGTACCGCGTTTTAGTTAGTTCTCTGATGACGGCTAATAGCTGATAGCTATTCTCACCATTAACCTTCAAGGTGTTTACTTCCTCGGCACCACGTTATTAATCACATCTTCCATCGTAATACTCTTACCGGAAAGTATCACCAGTCGTTCTATAACATTTCGAAGTTCACGGATGTTACCTGTCCAGTTATATTCCACCAGTTTATGCAGGGCGTTGCTATCCATCACTTTTTTTGCGATGCCATATTCAGTGCAGATATCTTCAAGAAATTTTTCAGAAAGAAGAGGGATGTCTTCCCTGCGTTCATTCAACGAAGGCACATGAATAAGGATAACACTCAGTCGATGGTATAAATCTAACCGGAAATTTTTATTCTCTACTTCCTTCAGCAGATCCATATTGGTAGCTGCGATCACTCTCACATCAACGTTGATATCTTTGTCGGCCCCCACCCTTGTGATCTTCGCTTCCTGCAACGCCCTTAGCACTTTTGCCTGGGCGCTCAGGCTCATATCTCCTATTTCATCCAGGAACAATGTGCCCATATTTGCCTGTTCAAATTTTCCTATCCGTAGTTTGATAGCAGAAGTAAAAGAGCCTTTTTCGTGACCGAACAATTCACTTTCAATTAATTCACTCGGTATCGCAGCGCAGTTTACTTCTACCAGCGGACCGGCTGCACGATTGCTTTTTTCATGAAGCCAGCGTGCCACCAGTTCTTTACCTACGCCATTCTCACCAGTAATAAGCACCCTTGCTTCCGTTGGGGCAACTTTTTCAATGGTCTCTTTTATTTTTTGAATGGGGACTGAATCACCGATCATATCCTGTACTTTCGCCACTTTCTTTTTCAGCACTTTGGTTTCTGTAACAAGGGAGGTTTTATCTATCGCGTTTCGGATAGTAATCAGCAGCCTGTTAAGATCCGGTGGTTTAGAAATATAATCAAAGGCTCCTTTCTTCACCGCCTCTACTGCCGTTTCAATAGTACCATGACCGGAAATCATTATGATTGGCACATCGCTGTTTAATTCTCTTGATTTCTCAAGAAAATCAAGACCATCGATCTTCGGCATCTTAATATCGCAGAGTACGGCATCATAGGTTTTTTCTTTAAATTTTTTCAGTCCTTCTTCGCCGTCGCTTGCCTCGTCTATCTTGTATCCTTCATAAGAAAGTATTTCACCCAATGTTTTTCTAATAGATTTCTCATCATCAATGATCAAAATATTTGACATGCATAATTTTTTTAATTGCAAATATAGGAGGAAGACCCTCAACGGTAGTACAAATAAAACTGCCGTTGTCATATTGCTGTCAGAAGTCAGCAGTCAGCCACCCAGCCTCCGTTAAGGCTATGGCGTTAATCGATGGCAGACAACAAATACGTCAGCATACTTTTACCTGATCATTCGTTATAATAATGGTTGCTCTTCGGATTATACTATTACAATAATAGCGTAATTGTAAGCTTTAAATAACCAGCAAGCTGTTTTACTTTTACCTTCTTTAATAAATATCTCCATGGAACAGCCGACATCACCATATAAAAATATTTCCGAATATAGCTTCTGGCAAATGACAATCCGGTTGTCACTCCTTGCAGGCTTTTTTCTTTGCTCCGGTATATGCCTTGTTATAACAATAAAAGGTGTTATCGATTTGATGAACGCCCAAGGCTGACACACGCTTAAGACAGGTATAAAAAAAGTCACGGGTCAAGCCGTGACTATAATTTTCTATGGTGAGAGTAAATTATTTTTTAAGGTACATTACTTCTTTTACCAGGTTAATCGTTCTTGGCACATCGGGAAGATAAAGCGCTACCAGGTTGGGGGCATAATGCATTGGAGCGTCAGCGCTGGTAATCCTGCGGATAGGAGCGTCAAGATAATCGAATCCTTCTTTTTGAATGCGGTAAGTTATTTCGGAAGATACAGAACCAAAAGGCCATTGTTCCTCAACGATAACGAGCCGGTTTGTTTTTTTAACCGATTCAAGAATCGTTTGCCAGTCCATTGGTTTGATTGTCCTGAGGTCTATTACTTCAGCGCTGATGCCTTCCTTTTCCAATTCTACCGCCGCAGCCAAGGCTACTTTCATCATCTTATTAAAAGATACGATCGTAACATCGGTACCCTTTCTCTTTATATCGGCCTTTCCTATCGGGATCAAATATTCTTCTTCGGGCACCTCGCCTTTTTCTCCATAGAGCACTTCACATTCCATAAATATAACCGGATCATTGTCCCTGATGGCGCTCTTCAATAAACCCTTTGCATCGTATGGGTTACTGGTGGAGATAACTTTTACTCCCGGGATATTTGCATACAAACTTTCGAAAGCCGAAGAGTGTTGTGCACCAAGCTGACCTGCGGAACCATTAGGGCCTCTGAAAACAATCGGACAGCCAACCTGTCCGCCGCTCATAGCAAGCATCTTACTGGCTGTGTTGAGGATTTGATCCAGCGGCAGCATCGCAAAATTCCAGGTCATGTATTCAACAATAGGGCGCAATCCATTCTGCGCCGCTCCTACCGCGATACCGGTAAAACCAAGCTCCGCGATCGGCGTGTCAATTATTCTTTTTGGTCCGAATTCATCCAGCATACCCTGACTTACTTTATAAGCTCCATTGTATTCTGCCACTTCTTCACCCATTAAAAACACGTTTTGATCCCGTCTCATTTCTTCACTCATGGCTTCCCGTAAAGCCTCTCTTAATGCAATTTGTCTCATTCTCTTTGGTTTGTCGAGTGGCAAAAATATTGGTTGTTGATGAAATGAGCAAATCATCTTATGTTCAATAAGACAGCTTTCACTCTTTTAAAATCAACATTTGAATATATAAAGCTGACTCCCAAAATCTTTCATTATTATCTTTCCACAAACATAAAAACCTTACCTCCTGCTTCTTATCTTTGCCGCCGTAAAAACAGTTTGTGAACAATACCAACATAATAGACCTGATAATAATAGGTGGCGGACCAATAGGATTAGCCTGCGGACTGGAAGCGCAAAAAGCATCCCTGAATTTTCTTATTCTTGAAAAAGGATGCCTGGTAAATTCCTTATACAATTACCCGGTTAATATGACCTTCTTCTCTACTTCTGAAAGACTGGAGATAGGTGGCGTACCATTCGTCTCCAACAATGTAAAACCAACCCGCGCCGAATCACTGGAATATTACCGGCGGGTATCTTCCGGTAACAAACTGCCTGTACGACTATTTGAAGAAGTGATGCAAATAAAACAACAGGATGGCTACTTTGAAATTGTAAGCAGCAAAACAACACACCTTGCTAAGCACATCATTATTGCGACCGGCTTCTATGGAATTCCTTTTTTATTAAATGTTGAAGGAGAAAAATTATCCAAAGTAACCCATTATTATAAAGATCCGCACTACTACGCCTTCCAGAAAGTACTCGTAGTGGGCGCCATGAACTCCGCCGTAGACGCAGCTTTGGAAACATGGCGCAAAGGAGCAACCGTAACAATGGTGATTCGTAAAGAACAGATTGGTGAAAGGGTAAAATATTGGGTGAGACCGGATATAGAAAACCGGATTAAAGAAGGTTCAATAAAAGCCTATTATAATTCCCACATCAACGCTATCCGTGAAAAGGAGGTAGACATACTGACACCTGATGGTATGGTAACGATTGAAAATGATTGGGTGATCGCGCTAACAGGTTATCAACCCGATCTTAATTTTTTACACAACGCCGGCATAACACTTTCCCCGGATGCTGTTAAGAGACCTTACTTTATTGAAGATACGCACGAGACTAACGTTAAAAATATTTATATCGCGGGAGTAATATGCGGCGGAATGGATACGCATAGTTTGTTTATAGAAAATTCACGGGTGCATGCGGAACAGATCATCCGGTCGATTATCAGTAATAACGGTGGATCTTAGATAATGCAAATGCCCCTGTATCTTTCAGGGTTCTATTTTCATGACCGCTGACATGTTCATTTAACAAATTAAGGAGGACATAAAAAAAGTTCAGCAGTTAATCTTTTGTTGACTTCAACTATGGGACATGGGACATTTGACCATATTGATTCTTTATTATGTTTCAACTACCGCGTCCGTACTGGAACGAATGCTTTTATACATGTCGTGCATTATTTGCATGTGGGGCGCGGTAAGTACGGCCAGCCCTAGAAAAATGTATATCAGCATTCCGTTGTTACTAACAAACATAAATCCCGTTAATCCAAATAAAGCGATACCCGCCATGGCAAGGAGGCTGTATAAAATAATCTGCTTAAAAATAATCCTCGTGGAAAACAAACCATCTTTACTCAAATACCCCACAATATTACGTAATGATAAAACAGAATGCCAGAGAATAAAGTAAAAAGTAAAACCCATCACCATGGGCATGTTGTAAAGAATAAAAAGTAACAGGATAAACTGTACAAGAAATTGCCCCTGAATTTGTGTTACAGGTTTATTGATCAGGAAATTGAAAAAGGTACATGCAAAAAACAACAACCCTGAAAAAGATAAAATAGCGTACCTGTATTTCGCAATAAAATTTATGAACCATGAATACTGCAGACCTGCATCAAATTGTTGAAGTAAAGGTTGTACTTCTTCAAAATGAGCCAGCAGAATAATACCTAATATTATCAGCCCATAACTTGTTACAAAAAGCTTACCCGATACGGTATTGGTTTTAAATGTATTTAAATCGGTTTCACCAAAGTGGTAAGCGGCAAAAAAGATAAATAATATATTTCCCGTCAAAGGAAGACACCACAGTACTATTCCAAAAAGAAATAATCTTAAAAGATAGTTTAGAAAAAATCGGGATATTTTAAAAGTATGTTTATTATCAACAGCCTGTTGCGTTGCGACCAGCAAGTCAGCTGCACCATGCGGTACACCCAGTAATACAATACCGGTTAAAAAAATAATGAACTGTGATTGTCCTGAAAGAGGTAAAATATAATGCTGCACAATCAGGAACGCAAAACCCAGGAATAAAAGCAGTACCCTTATCATTTATTTTATTTTGCGTCAATAAAACTAAGCAACATTTATTTTAAAACCAGCGTCGTTTGTTTTTCTTAAATTAATATTTGTTTAAAAAGGGAAGCCGTCTTTCACAACACCTAATCAAAATTCTTTACTGTAATTTTAAGACTATGAAAAATTCAACCGTACAATTAAATTGACATTGTACGGTTGAAGACAATTTAAGCATTTTCAAGAGGTCTGTTAGTTTGTGCCAGCGCATATATAACTAGACCGAAACCAATTTTATTGATGGCGTCACCTATATTGTATACAACGTCTAATGAAATGCCTCCGAGCACTTTAAAACCAAATAAACCACCCTCCGTGCCGGCTATATAACCAATAGGGTAAATTGCCCATCCGACTAACACAAACCATGCAAGCGTTTTGGTGGCTTTTGCAACTGCCGGTCCCGCGTCAACAGCGAGTTTTGCGACTTCGCCAAACCAAATCAGGTACACGATATAGAAATAACCTATGCTACTTATAAAACCCCATATCCAGCTTTGTTTTTCAGTGGGATAAATAGCTTCACCAATATAACCTGTTATCAGCATAAATACGGAAGCAACAATTAGTTTCCACAGCAAACCAACTTTTGCACCAGCTTTCCTTGTAATAAGATAGAACTCAACGCACATAAGCGGAACAGTTAGTAACCAGTCTACATAACGAAAGAAAGTCGGCGACAATTTAGTTGCCAGGTAATAGTCCCTCATGTAATAGTAATGTACTGCTGCAACAAAGGTGATAAGGCCAGAGACTAATACCGACGTTCGCCATTTTTTTTCTGTATTAGAAACTTCAAAAAAGAAAAAAATGGAAGCTGCAAGCATTGCCATCGTACCTGTGAAAAAAGTAAAAGCCACATAATTGTCAGGGGAGATCGGTAAGATCTCCAGAAATGTTGGATACATTTTTATTTAGATTTAATTATTAAAAAACAAAGTCGATTGGTAAAACGGTCTAACATCTCGAAATTTTCTATTTGATGTTATGGAAAAGTAAATTTAACAGAAATAGAAATTAAATTGTTTAAATATTTTATTTTTTTTTACTATGTTGCCAGCGTTTAAGTAAACTGCGTTAGTGTATACCTTTCTGATAAGATAGCCCACACTTAATATTTACTTCTGGTTGTTGGTGATTGCTGTCCTGTCTGCCTTGTTACAAACATGCAACTCGTTTGTCATCTATTTTGAAAAAATTCGATGCTTCTGCATCAGTAGGATCAGGTACCGTTAGTATTTTCCTGTTTATAGGATTTATCAGTAACCTCAGGTATTTGGTAGTTAGCTTTCCACACTGCGTACGCCTGTTTATTTTTTAAATAGTACTATATTTTTGCTTTAGACTACTCTACACTTGTTGCCATTTAGTCAGAGCGTTTTTTACCGGAACTTCAGTATCGGGCAGTTGACCGTGTTAATTTTTTAAGTGCTGCGATATGCATAAAAGTTAAACACAACCTTTGTATATCATTGCAGGCATTGTACTTTCTGAAAAAAATATTTGTTAAGTAGCTTTATTTACATTGAATAAATTTTTATGCAATTTCATGGGTAGTTAATCAGGATAAAGGATGCTTAAAAAATAATATCATAAGTTTGGTTAATCTTTACATTCTTTAATAAGTTATAAAAATTTAAAATTCTAAGAAATCATGTTTACAAAATTTACCTTAACAGATAAATTATTATTTATCTCAGCATTTCTTTCGCTTATTTTTTCCGAAGTATTGTACTTCAAGGGAGAAGCAAACGCCGCTATATTTATTGGTCTCTGGGTGCCCTCCATACTGGCTTTCGGTATTTATTTAAAATTAATAAATAGCAAGGAAAATGACTGAAATAATACCATATTTCGCCGGGCTTATTACACTATTATTTGCATTAGGCTTTTTATTGGCATTAAGAGAAATGAAAAAACAAAAAAACTGATTGATATAT
>Ga0123337_10001199_pt1 | contig 35013 bp, 25 predicted proteins | sample frozenSSSSmetaG_FD_89792 | JGI IMG/M metagenome (GOLD analysis project Ga0123337, IMG submission 89792) | Glacier valley bacterial and archeal communities from Borup Fiord, Nunavut, Canada, to study Microbial Dark Matter (Phase II) -... | ecosystem: Environmental > Aquatic > Freshwater > Ice >...
ATGTACCCGAACGGATCACGTTCACGCTCAAAAATACGCTGGGCTATCAACGGATGTTTCGGGTCGAAGGGCAAGGCATTGCATACGGCTTCACGATGGGCGAACACGAAACGGTTCCCTGCAACTGGCCCGTTGGCTCTAAACTGTACTTCAGTCAGGATGGCGAAACCACCACCGGCCTGATTCTGACGGTGTCGGCCAGCGACGAAGGCAAAACCCTTATGACCGACACCGGCAGCACCGAGATGAAGCAGGAGCGCGTGATTGCCGCCAAAACTGGCGTTTCGTTCACACTCCGCAACCCCAGTATCCTACCGCGTAAACTTACCCTGATTAGCTACCAGCCCGGCCAGGCAGGAAACGGCACGAACGGGTTCATGCTGGCTCCCAAAAGTAGTAAGTCATTTACGTTTCCCGCTGGCACCAAACTATATCTGGCCGATAGTGAGCAGGTGGACATCGTAATGAGCGGAAAACGCATCGACAGTGGCAAACCGTTTCTGACCGTAACGACGGACGATGCCGGCAAATCATTCAATGTGAAGTAGACTGAATAGCCCTGCACCTAAATTTTCATTCCAACATTCATGCGTACTTCGCTCCTCATCCTTTGCCTGTTGCTGACCCATGTACTGTCGGCACAGAAACGTTTTACGACGCAGCAACTTCAGGCCGACTTCGCGGTGCTGAAAAACGCCTACAAAACCCTGCATCCCGGCCTGTACAAATACGCCGACTCGACCACCATCGACCGCTATTTTGCCCAATGCCAGACCAGCCTGAACCACGACCAATCGCTGACCGATGCTTACCTGACCGTGATGAAACTGACCGCCAGCTTCAAATGCGGTCATTCGTACCCCAATTTTTATAATCAGGAGGGCGACGTGAAAGCCCTGTTCGAGCAGCAAAACTGTCTGCCCTTCTGGTTTCAGCTCATCGACAACCGGATGCTGGTTACCAAAAGTGCCGATGCCGCCGTGCCGGTTGGCGTAGAAATCCTGACCATCAACGGGCTACCAATCAAAACAATCATTGACACCATGCTGCCGCTGGTGCGGGCCGACGGCGCCAACGACGGTAAACGGCGTAACCTGCTCAACGTGGAAGGGAAAAGCCATGAGTATTTCGACGTACTGTTTCCGATGCTGTTCCCGAAAGGAATGCCCGCGTTCACGGTAAACATGGAGGATCTACGGACAAAAAAACTCACTACGGCCACCATTAATGGCCTGCGCCATACCGACCGGGATACCCGAATCCGGCAGCGATATGCCATCGCTAAAGACACGACCGCCACGTTCGCCTGGCTCAATGACAACACCGCCCTGATGCAGATCAACACGTTTGCCAACTGGGATCGGTCGTTTAAATTCGGGAAGTTTTACGATGCAGCTGTCACTGAGTTTACGCAGAAAAAAGGACAGAATCTGATCATCGACATCCGCAAAAACGAAGGGGGCGATTTGTGGGAAGGTAAACAACTCATTCGGCACCTGCTCACCAAGCCCATCGTCATCAACGAACAGCAGGATTGCTGGGCTTATGTGAGCATCGACTCGAGCCTCAGCCAATACATTGACAATCAATGGGCTTACCAATGGCGATACCGTAACGCCAACGACTTTGTCCAACTCCCCAGCGGCCAGTACCGGGGCAAAAAAGACGGTAATGGCCAGCGGCTCGACCCCAGCAACAACCACCTCACGGGTACCGTTTACCTGCTTACCAGTGCCACCAACAGTTCGGCGGCCTGGCAGTTTGCCAGCGCACTGCGCGAACACAAGCTGGCAACGCTGGTGGGGCAGGAAACCGGCGGCAATCAGAAAGGTATTACGGCCAACGCGCTGTTTTTTATGGTACTGCCCAATACTAAAATCGAAGTCGATGTACCGCTGATGGGGATGGACTACGCCGAAGCCGCCAAACGCCCCGATGCTGGTATTCAGCCTGATGTGTATGTGAAACCCAGCGTACAGGCCTTTGTGCAGGGCACCGATCAGGAACTGGATGCGGTACGGAAACTGATAGCCCGGAAGAAGTGACCATAGTACTGCTACGGTGAACGTTTAGCGTATTTGGGCTGCGCTGATGAATCCGGTCAAGCGTCTACGGAGTGAGTAAAGTTTGAGGTATCCTGCAAACGCTTACCCTGATTACAGGAACACACGCTCTACCCCATCTAAAACCCAATCTTTCCCTTACGGCTGCTGGGCTTCTGCTCGGCGGCCCACTCGTGCATTTCGGCGAGTTCCTTCTCGAAACCACCCGACAAAATGGGGAAGCGCAGCCACGAACGGGGGTCCAGGTTATGGTCGTCGAGGTGGAAGCTGGGGGCATAGCGTTCGCGTTTCCACTGGTTGCGACTCCAGAGTTTAAAGAATCGCTCCACCCAAATCAAGAGTTTTTCGCGGTCGTACTGCGGGCCACCGGTCAGACCTGCAAACTCGACCTGCATTCGTTTCAGCACCTCTACCGGGGCCTGTTTGTCGCGAATGGCCGCGAGTTCAATAGCGTTCAGCACGTTGTAAGGCATCAGGTCGTCTTCGTCGGTCTGTTTTTTGTCCAGCGGGCGCAGTTCGGCGGTGGGCTGCAGGTTATTCACGGCGTGTAAACCGGTTACTTTAATCAAATCGGCGGCTTTAACGGGACCCGTGGCCAGACTGGTACGGTCGGTGGGTTCGGGCGCATTCTTTACGTTCAATCCCACGGTTTCGAGCCACCGCAGCCAGCCGCGCAGAAAGTGCTTGTCAATGCCCGTAATGGGCGAGATACTACCCGACGTGTCGCCATCCATCGTGGCATAACCCACAGCAGCTTCGGAGCGGTTGGAGGTGCTGAGCAGCAGCGCGTTATTCAGGTTGGCCAGCATCCAGATGCCCGGTGCCCGCACCCGCGCCTGAATGTTCTGCAAGGCTATATCGTCGGTTTCCCAGGACAGTTCGCGCCCCAGTTGTCCTTCAATCAGCCCCCGATACGTCTCTACCAGGCCGTTGATGTTGATGTTCATGAACGTCGCACCAATGTTGTCGGCCAGTTCCTTTGCCGAGTTGAACGTAGCTTCCGATGAGTTTTCGGTGCCCTGATACATGACCGTCAGCAGCTTGCCAATCATGGCTTCGGGCGTGTCGCAATCCTGAATAGTGCGGATATAGCTTAGTTTCTTCTTTACCCCGTCGATCCCAATATTTTCGACCGCCATCCGAATCATTAGATAGACCAGCGCAGCAATCGACGCAGAATCGGCCCCGCCACTCAGACTCAGCACGTAGCCGTGCGAACGGCTTTTGCGCAGGTAATCGAACAGGCCCAGGGCCACGGCTCGGGCAAATTCTTCTTCTTTGAGGTAGCCGCCCCGCTCCCAAGCCTCAAGTTCGGCGCGTTGAATGACCGGAGCAATCTCGGGCCAGTCGAAACGCTCCACTACGCGCAGGGCGGGCAGGGCCAGGGCCAAGTTGCCCCGGTTCTGTACCTGGTTGAGCCGCGTAGCTTCTACGTCGATAACGGCGGGAACAATCACGAAATCTTCGTAGCTGAGCCGCGCGCCAGATACCAGCAACTCGCCGTTGGCCGCCACCATCGCGTCGCCGTCAAAAATGACCCGGCCCGACTCGTTACCCAGCAGGTTGGCATACACGTAACTTACCCCGAACGACCGGCTGGCATCGACCACAAACCGTTCGCGCGTCTGCGACTTGAAAAACGCAAAGTGACTCGCCGACGGGTTCATGATGATATCAACCCCGCGTTCGTACAGCGACCGCCCGGGCCGATTGGCAATCCAGGCATCTTCGCAAATCTCGAACCCAACGCGGATACCAGACAGGTCAAACACCAGGTCACCAAAAGGGTAGCTGAACGCGCCTATTTTGGTTTCGTCGCGCAAGCCAAGCTGCCAGGGCTGGAACCAGCGCGTTTCGTAATGCAGCCCGTTATTGGCAAGGTATTGCTTGGCCACAAACCCCAGAATCCGCTTGTTAGCCATCAGGCATACCACGTCGTAAATCCGGTTATTATGCCGCATCGGCAAACCCACCGCTACGGCAATGTCGTTGGTGTAGGTAACAATCTCCAGCAGCGACGCTATGGACTGGTCGATGGTATTCTGGGCGTAAAACGCATCTTCGCAGCCGTAGCCAGAAATGGCCAGTTCGGGCAGACACAGCAAACTGACCTGCTGCCGCTGGGCCTCTTCAATAGCGTTGATGATGTTTCGGGTATTGTGGTCCCAGGCAAGCGGGGTCTGGTTCAGCACACCAGCGGCAACTTTGAGCAATTTCATTTATTAATGGCGAATGAGTGACAGAGCTTACATGGACTGTCGCTCGCGAGTGGCTTCCCGTCCTAAAGGGGGCTTTCGGACCCGGAGGTTTTAGCTCCCTTTAGGGCGGGGGGCCACTCGCGAAACCTAATCTTGTTCATGTATACATTAAGAACAACAACGCGGTAAAAATAGATTTTCCAAACAACAAAAAAGCCCCGCCAGTACTGACGGAGCTTTCGTTTATGATCGACTATGTAGGCTTACCGGCTCTCGGCGATGGCTTTGAACTCATCGAGGCTAACCTCCTGCGACACGATGGTCATCTGCGTTCTCGTGTTTTCCGCCACCTTATCGTCCAGTACCCGGTTGAAGGTAGCGGTATAGTTCTGGCCGTTGTTTTTCTCGTCGATCAGGTAATTCTGGGCAATACGGTCGATGGTCGAGTTCATTTCCTCGTTCTCACCGCCCATGAAGCCAAACTGCTCGCGCACCATCTGCCGGGTGGCTTCCAGCACCTCTTCGTCGCCTACTTTCAGATCAGCCTTTTCGGCGATTTTATTCTTGACGAGCTGAAGTTTCACCGACTTCGTAAAATCTTCGTACTGCTCATCAATCTGCTCCGGGGTAAATTTACCTTCGTTTACGTCAAGCAGCCAGGCTTTCAGGAACTCGTCGGGCAACAGAATCGGCGTATTGTCGATCAGCGTTTTTTCGATGTCGAGCCGCAGCATCTGATCGGCTTCGCGGGTGTAGTTCCCCCGAATAATTTCGGCTACTTTCTCACGGAACTGGGCTTCGTCTTCCACAACTCCCACGCCCAGCACCTTGTCAAAAAACTCCTGATTCAGTTCAGCCGGTTCGTGGCGGGTAATGTCGTCAATGGTAAAACTGAACTCGCCAGTCAGTTCGGCGGCTTCTTCCTTCTTTACGCCAGTGGCGTTAGCGCGGGCTTTCTCGTCGGGGAAAGCATGCTCCAGCACGAACGTAACGGTCTCGTCTTTCTTCTTACCAATGAACTGACCTTTGGCTTCATCGGCCATTTTGTCCATCGGGAAGGCGGTCTTGGCCGAAAACCGGGACGCCGGACCGAACTCTGTACCTTCGGGCGCATTCAACTGTTGAAGTTCGCCGTAGATCGTATCGGTTTCGCCTACTTCCTCACCGTGCGTATGGCCGTGAAACCGCTGCTGCAAATCGCTGATGGTGCTGGTTACTTCGGCATCGCCCGCCTGAATTTCGTACTGCGTTACGCTCGGCAGATCGGCAAAGTCAATATCGAACTCCGACGCGAGGCCCAGCGTATAGCTGAAGGCGAAATCCGTCTGATTATCCCAGTCGATGGCGTCGGCCTTGTCGCGGTCGGGAACAGGATCACCCACAACGGGGAGTTTGTGTTCGCGAATGTACTGGCTCACCGAGCGGCTCAGCAGGTTGTTGATCTCATCGACCAGAATGCTTTTGCCGTACATTTTCTGGACGAGCGAAGCCGGTACGTGGCCGGGGCGAAAGCCCTTCAACTGCACTGTACGGCTGTATTCTTTAAGTTTTTTGTCGATGGCCGGCTTGTAATCGTCCGGGCTGATGGTAATGTTGAGCGATGCGTTGGTATCGCTGGCTTTGTCGAGCGTAATATCCACGAGTTTTCTATTTTGAATGAATGAATGAGCGAATGAGTGAATGAGTGAATAGGCTTGCGCCAGCCCACTCCAGCGCAAGCCTATTCACTCATTCACTCATTCGCTCATTCGCAATTAAAGTACGGGCGGAGGGACTCGAACCCCCATGCCTTGCGGCACCAGATCCTAAGTCTGGCACGTCTACCAATTTCGCCACGCCCGCATGGTCGCTGTTACTGATTTTTCAGCCCGCAAAATTACGCAAAAACTCCGAATCAGCAAGCGAAGATGGTGAAGGATTTATTTTTGATGGAATCGCTACCGTTTTTTGGGGATAGTTTTGTTATCTTGGTAGTGAGAGTGCAACCTAAAAGAGCCTGCCCCGTTGCAGACACCAATCTGAATGACGATACTGGAAACCCGGACCGGGCAGATAGCAACAACTGCCGGCCCCGTAATTGATCTTGAACAGGAACGGCAGGAAATTCTGAAGCGGTATCGGAGGTTGCTCCGCTCAGCAAAGCCGATGCTGAAAGACAATGACGCCAAACTCATCAAGAAAGCGTTCAACACCTCCGCCGAAGCACATAAAGAGATGCGCCGTCGGTCGGGCGAACCGTATATCTACCACCCACTGGCCGTAGCGCAGATTGCGGTCGACGAAATTGGTCTTGGTCCCACAAGCCTGGTAGCCGCATTGCTGCACGACGTAGTAGAAGATACCGACACCACAATCGAAGATATTGACCGGGCGTTTGGCCCGAAAGTGGCCCGTATCATCGACGGACTGACCAAGATTTCGGGCATTTTCGAGTACGGCACGTCACAGCAGGCTGAGAATTTCCGCAAGATGCTGCTCACGTTGTCGGACGATGTGCGGGTGATCCTGATCAAACTTGCCGACCGGCTGCACAACATGCGGACGCTGGAGTCGATGCCGCGCGACAAGCAGTTGAAGATTGCCGCCGAGACCATCTATATCTACGCGCCCCTTGCCCACCGGCTCGGCTTGTACGCCATCAAGTCGGAGCTGGAAGATTTATACCTCAAGCACGTAGAGCCGGAAGCGTTCAAAGACATTGCCCGCAAACTGCGCGAAACCCGGCTCTCGCGCGACCGTTTCATCGGCAAGTTTATCGAACCCATCGACAAAGACCTGCGCGAAACCGGGATTTCGTTCGTGGTGAAAGGGCGGCCCAAGTCCATTTATTCAATCTGGACCAAGCTCAACAAATCCAAGAAACCGTTCGAGGAGATCTATGATCTGTTTGCCGTACGGATCATTCTGGACGTACCACCCGATCAGGAAAAAGCGGCCTGCTGGCGGGCCTATTCCATCGTTACGGATCATTACAAGCCCAATCCCGACCGGCTCAAGGACTGGATAAGCACCCCGCGCACCAACGGCTACGAGTCGCTGCACACCACCGTCATGAGCAAACTGGGGCAGTGGGTAGAGGTACAGATTCGTACCGAGCGCATGAACGAGATTGCCGAGAAAGGCTACGCGGCCCACTGGAAATATAAGGGCAACGACACCAAAACCGGCGAGGGCATCGAAGCCTGGATCAGTCAGGTGCGCGACATGATCGAATCGGCGGGCAATGGCGATAAGAAAGGCGCCATTGAGTTTGTCGATGATTTCCGGAGCAATCTGTACAGCGAAGAGGTGTTCGTGTTCACGCCCAAGGGCGATCTGAAGGTGTTACAGCGGGGGGCAACGGCCCTTGATTTCGCGTTCGACATTCACACGCAGATTGGCGCGAAGTGCATGGCTGCCAAGGTCAACAACACGCTCGTGCCCTTAAGCCACGTGCTGCAAAACGGCGATCAGGTGGAGGTCATCACGTCGAACCGGCAGAAGCCCAACGAAGACTGGCTGCGGTTTGTGGTTACCTCGAAGGCCAAGACCAAGATCAAAGACCTCATCAAAGAGGACAACAAGCGGTTCGTGACAGACGGGCGCGACCTGGTGCAGAAGAAACTGAAGACGCTGCGGCTGGAGATGACCAACGAAACCATCAATCAGCTTCGGGCGTATTTCGGCTCCAAAACTACCGACGATTTCTTCTACCGCGTTGGCAAAGGCCATATCGACGTGGCCGAACTGAAGAAGTTCAAAGCCGAAAAAGATGCGAAGGAAAACCGCATCAACAAGCTCAACACCGATGGCGCCACCGACGCCAAAGCCGTTGTTAAAGAACTAAAGAAGATTCACGGCGAACGCACCGACGCCGACATGCTGCTGATTGGCGAGGACATGGACCGGGTGGATTATACGCTCTCCAAGTGCTGCAATCCCATTTCGGGCGACGACGTGTTTGGCTTCGTCACCATCAACGACGGCATCAAGATTCACCGCGTCACCTGCCCCAACGCCGTTGAACTGATGTCGAACCACGGCAACCGGATTCTGAAAGCAAAGTGGACCAGTCAGAAAGAGTCGGCCTTTTTGTGCGGCCTGCGCATTACCGGCACCGACCGCATGGGTCTGGTCAACGACGTAACGCGGGTCATCAGCAACGAGCTGAGCATCAACATGCGGTCCGTCACGATTGACTCGACCGACGGTATTTTCGAGGGCAACATCCGCCTGTACGTACAGGACACCAGCCACCTCGAAACCCTCGTGCGTAAACTCGAACGTGTACCCGGCGTATTTGACGTAATCCGGTTCGATTAACTTTAATTGTGATCGGACCGCCGATGCGGTTATGAATTACAAGTTATGAGTTGCGTTGACACATGCAATTCCTTTGACTCATACTTCATAACTCATAATTCATAATTAGTTTTGTCCCATGCAACAGGCACCTGCTCAAACGAACTTAGAATCGGCACGGATGATTTTTCTGGCTTACCTTGAACGGAAGAGCCTGCGGAAAACACCCGAACGCTTTGCCATACTCGAAGAGATCTACAACCGCGCCGACCATTTCGATGTCGACGAGCTGTATGTTTCCATGAAGAACAAGAACTATCAGGTTAGCCGCGCTACGGTCTATAACACCCTCGACGTGCTGGTAGACTGCGATCTGGTGACGAAGCATCAGTTCGGCAAAAATCTGGCGCAGTACGAAAAATCGTACGGCTACCGGCAGCACGACCACCTGATCTGCACCGACTGCCACAAGGTGATGGAGTTCTGCGACCCGCGCGTGCAGAACATTCAGAACATGGTGGGCGACATGCTCAAGTTCAACGTCATGCACCACTCGCTGATTTTCTACGGAGCCTGCGCCCGCGACAACTGCGAAAACCGCGGCTCGACGGATCGGCAGACCAGATCAAAAGACGCGCAGGGCTTACAGAACCCGGTTGGGTAAATACGTACTATAGTACTAAATGACTCACTGAAAAATAAGTACGAACATGGTAGCCTACGCCGAGTTTGTTGAGTTCATAGCTGCTGGCGTGACACCGCAGCAAATAGTTAATTTCAGACCGTCTAAAGCGTCAGAAAATCGACTGTCTGAATTAATGACTCGCTCTAAAAATGGCACAATTAACGTTGATGAGCAACGAGAGCTTGACCATTTTAAGGAGATCGAACACATTATGCGGATGGCCAAGGCCCGCGCCTGGAAGCATGTCGAGGGGCAATGATTACGTAAGCCGCGCCACACGACGTAAAGTGGGAGAACGAGCCGGGTTCCGCTGTGAGTATTGTCTGTTACCCGAACGGGTTATGGGCTACAGCGTCCATATTGATCACATCATCAGTTTGAAACACCGGGGTAACAACATTATTGACAATTTAGCCTATTCCTGCTGGCTCTGCAATCTCAACAAAGGGAGCGACGTAGGGTCCATCACACCCGATACGCATCAGCTTATCCGGTTTTACAATCCCAGAATTGACATCTGGTCAGAGCATTTTCAGTTGGTCAACTTTCGGATTGAACCACTCTCTGACATTGGTGTGGTTACTGAATTTATATTTGGTTTTAACGAGAGCGAACGAATAGCGGAACGCTCAGTTTTATTTTGACAAATGGTAGATGTTTTATTGGGCCTCCAGTGGGGCGACGAAGGGAAAGGTAAGATTGTGGACGTTCTGGCTCCGCAGTATCAGGTGGTGGCCCGGTTTCAGGGCGGCCCCAATGCAGGGCATACGCTCGAATTCGACGGGTTCAAGCACGTGCTGCACCAGATTCCGTCCGGCATTTTTCGGGCCGATATTCTCAACATCATCGGCAACGGCGTGGTGCTGGACCCCATTGTGTTTAAACGCGAGATTGACGGGCTGGCTAAGTTCAACCTGCCACTGACCGAAAATCTGGTCATTTCGCGCAAGGCGTCCATCATTATCCCGACGCACCGGCTGCTGGATGCGGCTTACGAAAAAGCCAAGGGCGAAGCCAAGATCGGCTCCACGCTGCGCGGGATCGGCCCGACGTATCAGGACAAGGTGGCCCGGCAGGGGTTGCGCGTAGGCGATATGTCGTCGCCCAATTTCGCGGAGAAGTACCAGAAGCTGGTTGATATTCACAAGGTCATTCTGGCGCAGAACAACTACGACTTTGCCGACGCACTGCCGCAGGCCGAAGCCGAGTTCTTTGCCGCCGTTGAGTTCATGAAGCAGTTCAAACTCACTGACAGCGAATACGCCGTGAATGACGCCCTGACAGCGGGTAAAAACGTGCTGGCCGAAGGGGCGCAGGGCTCCTTGCTGGATATTGATTTCGGGTCGTACCCGTTCGTAACGTCGTCCAGCACGATGGCCGCCGGGGCCTGCACGGGACTGGGCGTGGCACCGGGGCGCATTGGCGAGGTATTTGGCATATTCAAAGCGTACTGCACCCGCGTGGGCAGCGGTCCGTTTCCGACGGAGTTGTCGGACGAAATCGGCGAGAAGATGCGCAAAGAAGGCAACGAGTTTGGCGCCACCACGGGCCGTCCGCGCCGGTGCGGCTGGCTCGACTTGCCCGCCCTGAAATACGCCATCATGATTAATGGCGTGACGCAGCTGGTGATGATGAAAGTTGACGTGCTGAACATCTTCGACGAGATCAATATCTGTACGCACTACCAGTTACCAGACGGTGATGTAACCGAGCAAATGCCCTACGACCTGCTGGACACGCCCGTAACGCCGATTTACAAAACCTTTAAAGGCTGGCAAACCGACCTGACCAACATCCATACGTTCGAGGATATGCCCGGCCCACTGGCCGACTACGTTACGTATCTGGAAGAAACGCTCGGCCTGCCCATCAGTTTTATATCTACCAGCCCCGACCGCGAAGCCATCATTCACCGCAACGTTGCAGTGTAATGTAGGTTGGTCACTCTTGACCGGCCAGTCGCGAAGCGACTAACAATACAATTCAAGCTAAGTAACTACTGTGTTAGTCGCTTCGCGACTGGTCGGTCAAAAGTGACCAACCTACAGCTAATGAACCAATACGAAACGCTTTACCAGAACGAACAACTGTACCGGATCCCGGATGAACGATGGGATTCGGCACAGTTGCCTGACGCACCCGCTGCTGACGCTGCGCCGGAAGTGGTTGAAACAGCCGCGCTGCTGAATGAACTGGACGAACTGCTGGCCAAAACCACCGCCGTTAAACCAGAACCAACCGAAATACCGGAGCTCACTGAGACGCCGGTTATGCCTGAGCCAGCACTGGTAATTGCTGCAGTTGTAACGGAGCGGCTACCCAAAGCCCCGCCCCGGCCCGCCGTACCCCCTGTTGTTAGCCCACAGGTACCAAAACCAAAGCTGAACCACAAGGTGCTCCTGCTGGCCGACGAAGAACTGGACCCCAGCAATCTGCTTTTTCTGGAGAAAATTCTCAATGCCGTTAACCTCAATATCGACGGGGTTGATTTGCTGAACCTGAACGGCGTACGCGACGTAGACTTTGCCGAACTGGTACACGGCAAGCTGATTCATCACTTCATTACGTTTGGCGTGCCGTTTAACCGCATTCATTTAGACATTCAGATGGACCGCTACCAGCCAGTGCGGTTCTTCGGCATTAATTTTCTGATGGCTGACTCCCTGCCGACCATCGAAGCCGACGTTACCCTTAAAAAACGCCTGTGGGCTGCGCTCCAGCAGGTTTTTGCCCCCCAGTAACGCAATGACCGAACCGCCTGACGTGGCCCCCGCCCCCACCCTTCGCAAAGTAATTTCAACTACTCAACTCTGGGCCATTGCGGTAGGCATGGTGATCTCGGGCGAGTACTTTGGCTGGAACTACGGCTGGGCCGTAGCCGGTACCATTGGCTTTCTCATCGCTACGGGCATCGTAACGGTGCTGTACCTCACGTTTATCTTCAGCTACACCGAGCTGACTACCGCCATTCCCGATGCGGGCGGTCCGTTTGCGTACGCCTTCCGGGCGTTTGGCCCAACGGGCGGGTTTATTGCCGGTTTTGCCACGCTGGTCGATTTTCTGATGGGTCCGCCCGCCATTGCCGCGGCCCTGGGTGCTTACGCTCACTTCCTGAACCCGGCCCTGCCGGTGCTGGGTGTGGCCATCGTGTCGTATGTTGTGTTTATCGGTATCAATATTCTGGGCGTTCGGGAATCGGCCAATCTGTCGGTAATCGTTACGGTGCTGTCGGTAGTGGAGCTGCTGGTATTCATGGCGCTGGTAACTCCGGCCTACGAAACGAGGAACGTACTGGCCCATAATGAGGGGTTTGGCGTGGGAAGCATCTTTGCCGCACTGCCCTTTGCCATCTGGTTCTATTTGGCCATTGAAGGGGTGGCCATGCTGGCCGAAGAAATTAAGCAACCCGCCACAACCATTCCGCGGGCCTATTTGCTCAGTATCGGTACGATGGTGTTCCTGACGCTCGGCATTCTGATTCTGACCGCCGGAGCGGGCGACTGGCGGCAGCTGAGCCATATTGACCACCCCCTGCCCGAAACGCTGGCGATGGTGCTGGGCCAGGAAAGTTCATGGGCCAAACTCTTTGCCGGGTTGGGCCTGTTTGGGCTGATTGCTTCTTTCCATGCCAACACCCTCGGCTATTCGCGGCAGTTGTTTGCCCTGGCGCGGGCGGGCTACCTACCCCGGTTTCTGGCCAGCGTAAATGGCCGGTTTCGTACCCCACATAATGCCCTGATCGTTGGTGGGTTCGTTGGTCTGGTTGCCCTGTTTTCCGGCACTACCGATCAGATCATTATCCTCTCAGTAGTGGGTGCGCTGGTTATGTACATCAGCAGTTTACTGAGCCTGTTCCGCCTGCGCCGAACCGAGCCGGGGTTACGTCGTCCGTTTAAAACACCACTCTATCCTGCCGTGCCGCTGATTGCCCTGCTCCTGTCAGTGGTTTGTCTGGGGGCTATTTTCTGGTATAACTCAGGGCTAAGTATGCTGTTTCTGGGATTGATGGCCGGTTCGTACGGCCTCTTTCGCTGGCTCGTTCTACCGCATTTCGGTACGAGCTGAACGGCAGATAATAGACTACCGAATACCGATTGCACGTCATCATTCGTACTTTCCATTAATCAGAGCAGCCACCAGGCCGGTCCAGCCGGTTTGGTGGCTGGCTCCCACGCCCCGGCCATTGTCGCCATCAAAATATTCATAGAACAGGATATAGTCGCGGAAGTGTGGATCCCGGTATTTGGGGTGCTGTCCCAACACGGGTCGTTTGCCGTCTGAATCGAGTGTAAACAGGCTGATGAGCCGGTTACTGAGCTCATGGGCTACGGCCTTAAGCGTAATCTGCCGCCCGGAGTTAACAGGGTATTCAACCGTAAAACCGTCGCCGAAGTAATCATAAAATCGGTTGATACTTTCGATAATCAGGTAGTTGACCGGCATCCAGACCGGCCCGCGCCAGTTGCTGTTACCGCCAAACATATCGCTGGTACTTTCGGCGGGCGTGTAGGTCAGGGTGAATGTGGTGTGGTCAAGGGTAAACGTGTACGGATGGTCACGATAGATCTGCGAAACGGCCCGAACGCCATGCGGACTCAGAAACTCAGTCTCGTCCAGTATCCGCGCCAGCAGCGACTTGAGCCGGTAGCCGCGCAGCAGACTCAGCAGTCGTTTTTCATTGATACCTTTCTCACTATAGCGCGACACCTGATTATACAGGTCGGGCCGGTGCGCCTGAAACCACTGCATCCGCTTCAGAAAGGCCGGGCGTTTGTGCAGCAGTTCATCGTCCAGTATTTCAATGGCGAAGAGCGGAATCAGCCCGACCATTGTTCTCACCCGAAGTTTTTCGGCCCGCCCGTCCGACATCCGAAGCTGATCGTAGAAAAATGCGTCCTGCTCATCCCAGAGGCCAATATTACTCTCGCCCATGCTGGTCATTGCCCCGGCGATGTACAGAAAATGGTCGAAGAATTTGGTAGCCATCTCGTCATACACATCATCGTGGCGGGCCAGTTCGAGGGCGATCCGCATCATATTGAGAGCGTACATGGCCATCCAACTCGTGCCGTCGGCCTGTTCGAGGTGGCTACCGCCGGGCAAAACGGCATTCCGGTCAAACACGCCAATGTTATCCAGCCCCAGAAACCCGCCCTCAAATATGTTGTTACCCGATTCGTCTTTCCGGTTCACCCACCAGGTGAAGTTAATCATCAGCTTGTGAAAAATACCCCGTAGAAACGGCAGGTCTTCTTCGCCAGGTGGTTTACGCTCCAGCTCGTAATGGTACAGCCGCCAGGCCGCCCAGGCATGAACGGGCGGGTTCACGTCGGAGAAATTCCACTCGTAGGCGGGTAGCTGTCCGTTAGGATGCATGTACCACTCGTTGGTGAGCAACATGAGTTGCTCTTTGGCAAAGCTGGGATCAATCAAGGCAAAATTAACGCAGTGAAACGCCCAGTCCCAGGCCGCGTACCAGGGGTACTCCCACGTATCAGGCATTGAAATAACGCCCGCGTTGATCAGGTGTGGCCAGGTATGGTTGCGCCCCGGCCAGCGTTCGGGTGGTGGGGGCGGCTGGTTCGGATCGCCGGTGAGCCAGCGCGTTACGTCGTAATAGTAGTACTGCTTGCTCCAGAGCATGCCGGCAAAGGCCTGCCGCTGCACCTGTTTCTCGTCGTCGGTAGCTTTGGCGGGCTGGATGGTCGCGTAAAATTCGTCGGCTTCGGCCTTTCGGCGGGCCAGGATAGCATCGAAATTAGCGAACGGATCGGTCAGGTCAGATGCTTCTGAGTCAGATGCTTCAAGCCGGAGCCGCAGCGTAACGGAGCCCCCCACCGGAACGCTGTACTGATACTGCGCGGCTGCTTTGGTGCCGAACCGCGCCGGATTGACGGTATCGGCCCCGTGCAGAACATGATCGTTGACGCTGTCTTTGGGATAAGCCGTGCCGGAATGAGCGTTGTAGAGCCGGGCGACGTTGGTTTCATTTTCGCAAAAAAGCCAGTCGGGCTGCCCTTCGGCGTGGAAGACATAACGGCCCAGCAAAGCCTGTTCAGCTACGGCGGTACCGTTGGCACAGAGCCGAATTTCGGGCCGTACGTCCGGCACGCCGTCGGAGTCGTTGCCCCAAATCCAGGTATTGCGAAACCAGAGCGTCGGCAGCAGGTGCAAATCAGCGGGATCGGGGCCGCGATTGTGTGCCGTAATCTGCACCAGAATGTCCCGCGCATCTTCCTTGATGTACTCCACAAATACGTCGAAATACCGATCCTCATCAAAAATCCCGGTGTCGATCAGTTCGTATTCGGGGTCCAGCCGGGTGCGCCGACGGTTTTCGGCCAGCAAATCTTCGTAGGGATAAGCCGTCTGCGGGTATTTGTAGAGCATTCGCTGGTACGAGTGGGTGGGGGTATTATCGAGAAAATAATACAGTTCCTTCACGTCCTCACCGTGATTCCCCTCGGCGTTGCTCAGCCCGAAATACCGCTCTTTCAGAATGGCATCCTGCCCGTTCCAGAGGGCCAGCGCAAAACAGAGCTGCTGTTTGTCGTCGCAGAAACCGGCAATACCCTCTTCACCCCAGCGGTACGTATAGCTACGGGCCATATCGTGGGTGACGTAGTTCCAGGCATCGCCGTTGGCACTGTAATCTTCGCGCACGGTTCCCCACTGCCGGTCCGATACGTACGGCCCCCACTGCCGCCAGGCCGGGTCTTCCAGTCGCTGCTGTTCGATGGTCATTGCTGTATATTAACAACGAAACTATTATCCTCCCGTAGAGAAACTCTCAAACACCGTCATGCCGCCGTCGATGAAGATGCTGGCCCCAGTAATGTAATCCGACAGATCGGAAGCCAGAAAAACGGCGAGGTTACCAACGTCTTCGGGCTGACCAATGCGATTGTAGGGAATCAGGGTCATCAGGCTGTTGAGCGCCTTGGGGGTGTTCCAGGCATCAGTATTGATGGGCGTCTGGATGGCACCGGGGCAGATGCTGTTGACCCGAATCATGCGGTCGCCGTACTCCTGCGCCAGCGACTGCATGAACATTTTGATGGCCCCCTTAGACGATGCGTAGTTGATGTGGCCCGCCCAGGGAATAACCTCGTGCACCGAACTCATACAAATGATTTTGCCCGTTGCTTTGGATACCTCCGGGCGTGGGCCCCGGCGCAAAAACTCGCGTATGGCCGCGCGGGCGCACAGAAATTGCCCCGTCAGGTTTACGTCGATTACGGTTTGCCACTGCTTTAGCGTCATGTCTTCAAATTTGGCGTCGCGCTGCAAACCGGCGTTGTTGATCAGGATATCGACGGTGCCGTATATATCAACGGTGTCGGCAAACATCTTCTCGACTTCGTCTTCATTCGTTACGTCGCACTGGGCTGTCATGCCCGTGCCACCGGCGTCGGTAATGGTTTTGAGTACCGCCTGCGCATTCTCGAGCGACGAAGCTGACGAGTGATTGACAACCACCGTGGCTCCGGCGGCTGCCAGCGAAATAGCTACGCCCGTTCCGATGCCGCTGCTGGCTCCTGTAACGATAGCGATTTGATTGGTTAGTGTCTGTTGCATACAGGGTATAGTTTATAAATAAAGACCTCAGCACCCAATTTGTTTGACGAAACGGTTGTTCACCCGGCTCAAATTTCGTAGCATAGTACCCAAACAACCCCTTCCTGTTATGTTCACTACCAAGCGTATTCCGTTTGCCGTTGTCTTTCCGTTTGCCTGGCGGTCTGTTCTGCTCTTTCTGGCCTATGCCATCGGGATCTGTTCGCTCTATACGTTTGCGGGCTGGACGTTTCTGGCCATTCCGTTCGTACCGGTCGCCACAATTGGTACGGCGGTGGCTTTTTACGTGGGCTTCAAAAACAACTCGTCTTACGACCGGCTCTGGGAAGCCCGCCGAATCTGGGGGAGTCTGGTCAATGCCAGCCGTTCGTGGAGCGTCATGGTCCTGGATTACATCACCAACCATGACGCCCCCGACCCGCTGCCCGCCCATGAGCTGCATCAGATTCATCACGAACTGATCTATCGCCACCTGGCCTACATAACGGCTCTGCGGGTACAACTGCGGCAAAAACCCGTCTGGACGCAGCATCGTGACCCGGCCCACGACATGATCGAGCGCATTGCCGAATTCAGACAGTGCAGCCTGGATAAAGAACTGAGCCGGTTCATGTCCCAAGCCGAGGTCGAAGCCATTATCAAACACCCCAATCCGGCCACGATCCTGCTCCGGCAACAGTCAGCGCAGTTGGCCGACCTCCGCGCATCGGGCCACCTCAGCGATTTTTACCACGTTGACCTGACCCGGATGCTGGCGGAGTTTTACAATCAGCAAGGCGCGTCGGAGCGGATCAAGTCGTTCCCGTTTCCACGTCAGTACGCTTATTTCAGCTATGCGTTCGTCTGGCTGTTCATCTTCGTGCTACCCTACGGACTCTTGACCGAGATGGCCAAAATCAGCGGCTGGCACATCTGGCTGACGGTACCGTTTTTCACGATCATTGCCTGGGTGTTCAACACGATGGAAGTGGTGGGCGATACCAGCGAAAACCCGTTCGAGAACAGCGTCAACGACGTACCACTGACGGCCATCTGCCGCGTCATCGAAATTGACCTGCGCGATATGCTTGGCGAAACCAACCTACCCCAGCGCGTTCAGCCCGTGAATAGCGTGTTAATGTAGTGCGGATTTGGTCAGGTTTGCAATAGAAAACGCCGGGCCATGATGACCCGGCGTTTTTGCATTTGACTACGAATAGCATAATATCAATGACGAACCTACCGGATAAATTGTATAATCCTACTATTTCAGACTATTAGAAAAATACAAACTATGCGTTCTTTAGATGGACTTGTTGTACTTTTCTCACAAACGCCCTATTCTACTCATAACTAATTGACTTATAGCATGAATATTCAATGCAAATGCCTTGGCGAACAGCAAATCACTTGCACTAAACCGGGAAAAGCCCGCACCTTTGCAGCGGTTCAAACTAAAAGTCAAACCAATGAAACAAATCCGTTTATCAATGGCCGCTCTCCTCATTTCGATGAGTCTGGCAGGCAGCGCAGCGGTAGCTCAGGGAGTTACCAATGCCAACGATGGTTCGGGCATGAGTGCAGTAAAAGTTGTAACGTCCGAAAACAAGAAAGTACGCATATATACACAGGCTAACTCACCCGTTGATGTCTCGATCATCGACACCGATGGTACCGTGCTGTATCAGGGGTCGATAGCCGACAGCAAAAAGGCCACGGCGTTTAACCTGAAAAACCTGCCTGATGGTCAGTATTTCATCACGGCGGGTACCAGCACCTGGTGGATGTCGCAGGGCATGACCGTGCGGGGTAATGCCGTCAGCATCGACGCTCAGAAGGTACAGCAGGTAGCCCAGCCCACGCTGACAGCCTACGAAAAGAACAAGATCGAGATGACGCTGCCCACAACGAACGTGGATCAGACCAACGTCACCATCTACGACGCGCAGAGCCAGGCTGTCTATCAGGATACGTTCAACGGGGCCGTTCGCCGGTTCGACCTGACGGCCCTGCCCCAGGGTTCGTACACGTTTGTGGTTGGTCCCAACCAGAAGCAGTTTACCTCACGCATCAACGTTCAGTAAACCCAACAGGCTCAGTTGCGAAGTATGGCCCGCTGCATTTGCAGCGGGCTTTTTTCATGGGTTGGTCCGGCCATGACCGACCAGCCATAAGCAGCGCCTACCCATTCCGCTGAAGCTAAGAGTTTGTTACTGAATTCAACTACACTGTTAGCCCCTCGTCGGGGCTGGTCGGTCAGGAGTGACCAACCTACCCAACCGGTACCGGCGGATTTTCTTCGGGGTTTTGCTTTTCCGGCTGCATCAGCTTAGCCCGTTAGGGGGTTATTTCCGACTCTTCGCCCCGCAATCGCAGAATGGACCGTTCTTTCATCTTCGACTCGAAGACAATATCGACGGGTTTGCCGTAGGTGTTGGCGGGGGTATAAAGCCAGTCGGCGTGGGCTTCGGCGCGGGCACGGGGGTCTTCGTAATCCCGGCGCGAGTTGGAGTAGTGAAACACGGGCCGCACATCCCAGGTGTTGTAGGCCATCATGAACGCTTCCTCTTCCGTAAGACCGTCGGGGTGCAGGCTGTAATGAAAATAGTCGAAAACGATGGGCGTACCGATGGTTTCATAAACCGGCACCAGATCGCGCACTGAATACAGGCTGGGCCGGTCATCGTTTTCTACGGTCAGGCGGGCGCGGAGGTTTTCGGACAGTTTACTGAAGTGCTGACAGAACCGGGCGATGGTAGCGGGTTTATCGCCGTAGGTGCCGCCAAGGTGAATGTTAATCTTGTTCCAGTGCGACGGTTTTAGCCCCATCAGATCAAACAGTTCGGCGTGGTATTCAAGGTCTTTGATGGTATTGTCCAGCACCTTACCCTGTCCGGCGAGGTGATTGAACGGACCGGGATGCACCGTGAGCCGGATGGGACGACTGCCAATTTCTTCGAGCGTAGCGCGGATATCCCGAAAATCGGGCAGCTCGGGCAACTGGTATTCCGACACCCACGGGAACAGGTCGGACGAGATACGGAACAACCCGAAGCCGTGTTCGAGGTTCCAGTCTACGATACGAAGCAGGTCCTGCACATTTTTCAGGGCCAGTTCTGAGGCATATACTTTGCCGCGTTCCTGAAACGTCTTTTTGATCATACCCCGATTGGTCATGATCTTACTGGCCTGTAAATTCAGGTTGATACAGGCGTAGCCCGCGTGGCCGGTTGTAGTTTCCATATCGAACAAACCCACGAACCAGAGCGGGTGTTTTGTGACCGTTTAGTCAAAATCTACCGATTTATGCCAGATGCTGTTCCATACCGCTTACTTTTCTGGCAAATGTCCACTCAGCCCCGCTTATGGAAGACTTACCCCCCGATCAGATCAACAGCATCGCCACGGGCTACCGAAGTCTGGCCCGTTCGCTAAACGAGTTTCAGATGACATACTGGCCCAATTTTTCGGTCGAGCAACACCTGGACCTGAACGCCTATCAAAGCAGTTTGCTGAACCGGGCGCAGGACCTGCAGGGCATGGCCGTGCGCCCAGCCTTTACCAACGCCCATGACATGGCTATCCGGATTCGGCAGGCCACGGAGTTGGCGAGAAGCAGCCTGAAAAAAATCAGAAATCTCACCCTGGCCCTGAACGTAGGGGCCATTGCGGTTGCGCTGGCATCCTATGTAGCCCGCGCAGATCTGCGCGGTATCCAACTCGCGATCCAGGAACTCGGCGAGTTGGTAAAGATGGAAGAAGGGGAGTGAGGGAGAAAGGGGTAAAACGGGGTAGGGGATAAAGAGACGAGTAACAAGCTTTACGCGCCTTACTCCACTCCTTTTACTCCCTATTCCGTTTACCCCTTACCCTTTTTTTACCCCTCCTTCACGTCAACCAGCTCGATGTCGAACGTCAGGTCCTTTCCCGCGAGGGGATGGTTGGCGTCCAGCGTAACGCTGGTATCGGAGAGTTGGCGTATAATAACCGGAATGGGTCGTGGGCTGCCGTCTTCGTGCATATTAAGGGTCATGCCTTCTTCGAGCGGAATGTCATCGGGAATATCGGAGCGATTCAGTGTGAAGATCATTTCTTCGTTGGCGGGACCGTAGCCGTCCTCTACCGGAATGTTGATGGTCTTTTTGTCGCCGGGGTTCATGCCCGACACACCATCATCGAAGCCTTTGATGACCTGGCCGCTACCGACCGTAAACTCAAGAGGGGTGCGACCTGCCGACGAGTCGAAAACGGTGCCATCGTTAAGGGTGCCGGTGTAGTGTACCTGTACAGTGTCGCCGGATTTTGCTTGTGCCATAATGCGTTTAGTTTTGTGAGTAACCCCAAATCTGCCAATGGTTGGGGCCGGTTTGAGACTACACAGTAATTTTTGACCAACTCGTAACGGCGGCCAAAAGTTCAGCCTGCGTTGATTCCGTTCGGTCGGCATTATACCACCGCTGCGCCCGCTCAACGGCTTCGGAGAGGGGCAGATTTTCGGTGCGCCACTCTCCCATCAGACTCTGCAATCCTGCCGGGCGCGGCCCCCAGGAGCCCAGTTCGCGGTACATCCCGTCAATTTCCTGCACGCAAATCAGTTTCGGAATGGCCTGCCCTCCATTGGTCAGAAAAGCACTCATCAGCACCGGATTTTTGTCGCGCAGCAGAAATTTCAACGTCACGTTAGCTGATTCTTTGGCAATACAATCCAGCACCGGTATGATCTGGGCCGCATCGCCACACCACGACTCGGTCAGGACCAGCCACAGCCAGCGTTTGGGTACGTTGCTCAGGGCCTGGCTGAGTTCGGGCCTGACGGGGGTGAACTTATGCAGGCGGCTCATGCGATGCAGGTTCAGTTTGGTGTAGCCCAGAATTTCGGGGGTGTTGTAGTGCGGATCGTCGGCGGTGCTGAGGTGCTGGGCAAAGCGGGCTTCGGCCAGCTGGATGTACTCGTCATAGGTGTAGGCCGACGCTACGAGTTCGGGGGTAATGAGGGGGGTTGTCATAGAGTTGATTTTACGCGGGTGTAACAGCTCGTACAGGTACCGCTTTCTTTCGCAACGGTTGGCGCGGTTATACAGAAACAAACCAATTGCGTAGTTTGCGGTTCAAAACGGCATTGAATAAGCAGACAATACTATGCAAACATACTGGGGAGTTGACCTGGGCGGTACCAAGATCGAGGGTGTTATTTTACAGGTAGCCGACGGCGCGGCTTTTTCGCCCGCTGCCGTTCTTATCCGGCAGCGCATCGACACCGAAGCGCAGCACGGGTACGATCACATCATGAGTCAGATCGAAAAACTCATTAACCAGCTCAAAGCCGAAACCGGCCTCCAGCCCCAGCGCATTGGCTTCAGTACGCCCGGTACCCTCGAACCCGCCACGCAGACCATGAAAAACTGCAACACCACCGCCCTCAACGGCCAGCCCATGCAGCAGGACCTGACCCGGCTACTGGGCGTTCCGGTGGTTGTGGCGAATGACGCCAACTGCTTTGCCCTGGCCGAAGCCACCCTCGGCATCGTACCCGACGAAGCCCCCAACTACCAGCTCGTGTTTGGCGTCATTATGGGTACGGGCGTGGGCGGGGGCATTGTGGTACGTGGTCACGACAGTCAGGGCAAGCCGGGCAAAGCGTTCGTCATCAACGGCTTGCAGGGCATTGGGGGCGAGTGGGGCCATAACATCCTCGAAGAAAACGGCTATCCGTGCTACTGCGGCAAACGTGGCTGCACCGAACAGGTCATTTCAGGACCGGCCCTGCAACACCATTACCGCGACATCAGCGGAGAAGACCGCCCAATGAAAGACATCATGCAGCGGCACTACGCCGGTACCGACCCCTTTGCCAGCCAGACCGTTGACCGGATGCTGGAGTATTTCGGGCGGGGGATGTCCACACTCATCAACGTGCTGGACCCCGACGCCATCGTGCTGGGCGGGGGCGTAGGCAACGTCGATCTGCTGTACACTGAGGGCGTGGAGCGGGTCAAAAAGTACATCTTCAACTCCGGCGTGGTGCGTACCAAATTCCTGAAGCCCAAACTCGGCGACAGCGCGGGCGTCTTTGGCGCGGCCATGCTGTGAGGGCTATTCAGCCAGCAGCAACCTGCTACCTTCGTGAGCCGATAGTAGTCAAGATAACAAACCTGTTCAGGATTTTTGACAATTCACCAGCCGACCTGCGATCATGTAGCCCGGACCTCCCGGTCCGGTAGCCGTCAGGCTAAAAACGCGCTACCAAGTAAGCCTGACGGCTACCGGACCGGGAGGTCCGGGCTACATAATCGCAGGTTCAGCGTCAGAGAAACGATAGAAACCAGCGTGACAATGGAACAAAACAGCACGAACAAACCCGTTCAAACTCCCTTTGCTCAGACCTATTTCCACGGCACAAAGGCAGACCTGGCCGTTGGCGACATGATTGGAGTGGGCTTCAGGTCAAATTACGGTCAGCAGAACAACGCGGGCTATATTTTCCTCACGGCCACCCTGGATGCCGCTATCTGGGGAGCCGAGCTTGCCGTGGGAGATGGACGGGAGCGGATTTATCTGGTGGAGCCAACGGGCTCCATTGAGGACGATCCCGACCTGACCGACAGGAAATTTCCGGGTAATCCTACCAAATCCTACCGTTCTACCCAGCCATTTAAAATTGTGGGCGAGGTTACGGTCTGGCAGGGGCACCCGGCTGAGCAGGTAAACACGATGAAAGAACACCTTGAACGCCTTAAAAAGCAGAGTATTCATTCTCTGAATGACCAGACTTCTACTGTCTCATAATTGCGCCACCAACTCCTTAGCCTCGCTGATGGTGTAGGTATCGTTCAGCCGGTTCGTCTCAAACACCATGAAGTATTTGTACTGCCGCCCGGCCTGATCGGCCCAGGTGCGGCCCAGCCGGTTTTTGGCCGCGCTGTCAGAATTGTCGCGGTCGTCGCCTTTGGTTCCGAGTAGAATCAGCGTTCCGTTTTTGGTGTATATGACAAAATCCGGGTAATGATTCGACTTGAAACCGTTGATGGCGAAGCCTTTGCCACGCCCTAAATTCCGGTGCCAGAACAAGACGTTTGGCAGGGCGACCAGTTCGCTGATGATGCGCTCCTCGAAGCCATTCATGCTGCCCTCGCGCTCGTACAATGACTTGCCCAGCGATTTCCCCAACTGGCCCGGCGCAATCGTTTTCTTAAAGGTGAAACTCTCCGCTACGGTAATCTTGCCAACGGTCAGCAGCTTTTTGAACTGCTCTTCAGCATAATGATCGGCGAGGGAGCGGATTTTCTTTTTGATTTTGTCACGGTACGTGTATTCCCGCGCCAGCCAGTCTTTCATGCGTTCGGCGTCGAAACTGTCCAGAATTCGTTCCAGATACAGCTTGATTTGCGGGTCGGCAATCGGGTACATATCGCCAATGAGTTGCAGCATCCGGTGGGCCAGATCTTTTACCTGTTTGGCTTTGGGTTTGGCCAGGATGTACTCCACAAAGACTTCCTTAACCTGAATGTTGTCGATTTGCAGAAAAACCGGGCGGTATTCGTTGCCCTGCGTTCGTTCGAGGTCAATTTTGTACAACTCCGTTTCTACGGTATCCCACTCAATTTTGATGTCTTCTTCCGACAGCCTGAAGCCTTTGAGCAGCACCTCCTGATTAAGCAAAACCCGCTCGCCCTGACTGAACAGGCTTGACTGCGGAACGTCCAGATAAAACTGCGGCAGGGTCAGCGTTTGGGCAATGGCCGCGTAGTCGTCTTTCAGAAAGATTTTTTTCACGTTGTTACCGGGTTCGGTCGCCAACGGTACCGGTCCGTTGGTTTCCTGCTGACTGATTTGCTGTTCAAACGCCTGATTTTTCTCAACCGCCAGCTGCGTGATGGCCGCCAGCGTTGGCGTTACGTTACCTGTTGGTTCATCGGGCGACGCCGTTGGGTCGAACTGGATTTTGTCCGGCTCGATTTCGTCGCTTTCCGTCGCGTCGTCGGGAAACAGAAATCCCTGCAAAACCTGGGCGGTTGGTTTCGGCTCCGCGTCGGCCTGTTGCTCATCGGTAGCCCGATAATCATTGCGGCTGAAACCGGCGAACTCCAGCCCCCGGATAATGCTTTGCAGGGTCTCGGTAAATTTGGCCGACGCCGTCAGCACATACGACACGTTCAGCAAATCGTTCTGGTGGCGCATGACATAGGGTTGCCGCAACACCCGCCCCAGAATCTGCTCAATATCGACCGCCGACGAGCGGTCGGCCAGAGAGGCCAGGATGTAGGCGAAGGGGCAGTCCCAGCCTTCTTTCAGGGCGTTTACGGTGATGATGTAGCGCACCGGACATTTGGGGCTCATCAGGTCAACGTCCCTGAGTTCGTTGATATCGGCGGTTTTGATTTTAATCTGCGCTTCCGGGATTTTCAGTTTCAGCAATTGCTGCTTCAGCTTCTCGAAGGTCGTGTTGTCATCACCAGTTTTTGGCTGTGCCTGAAACAAAACGATGGGCCGGATGTACCGCCCGCCCGCTTTGTGTTCGGCTTTGGCCAGGTGCTCCAGTTGCCGCTGCAGGTTCAGCGCACTCTCTACCACCTGCGATTTCTCCTTGTGGTTGTAGGCAATGACTGGCAACTTTACCATGTGCTCTTTCTTGGGCGAAATGGCCGGGACAAAGCTGACGATGTTGGCGTTTTTCTTCGGCGTTGCCGTCAGGTCGAGGACAAACGACGGGTTCAGGTTACGGAGCATCTCCACGCTCAGATCGCTCTCGGCGTTGTGGCTTTCATCGACCACCACCACGGGCGTAAGACTGCGAATGACGTTGATAAGGGCCGTTTGGTCGGTATCGGCCAGTACGTGGGCGTTGGTGTCCGACTGCCCGGCGAAGGTGGCCAACGCGCCATTTTCCTCAAAGATTTTGCGGTCTTCTTTCTTCGTAGCCCGCAAACTGCCGAAGCTCAGCACAAAGATGCTGAGTTGCTGCTGCACCACCGCCGGGCTGAAGTTAGCTCCCTGCAGGAGGTCCTTTTTCTGATAAACGGCCACGCGGTGGTTGAACAGGCTGTTCAGCTTCTGCCGGTACGGATGCGCCGGATCAGAGAGGTTACGTACCGTCTGGTCGAGCAGGTTGCTCCAGGGTACGAGCCAGACAACGGCTTTGGGCCGGTCCATCGCGAAGGCGTCGAACAGTGTGTTCAGGGCGTTTACGGCAATGAACGTTTTGCCGCCCGCCGTGGGTACTTTGATGCAGACGTGCGGGGTGCCGGGTACGTTGTTCTGGTACGGCCGCATACCGGTATTGTTCAGGGGGTCGTAGTCGCCCGCTTCGTCGCGCCAGTAGTGATTGTAGGCCACGTCGTAGCGTTGTGTGTGCTGTACGTACTGCAAATAGCGGTCGAGGTCGCGGAGGACGCCCGCCTGATAGGGTTTCAGCTCCATTTAAAAGCGGGAAATATCGCGGGGAATTTTCTTGAAAATAATGTGCCGTTGCTGAAGCCACTCGCGGGCAATCAGGCAGTTGTCGGCGTAGACAACGTACTGTTCGGCAGGGGTTTGGATGGTTGGCAGAAAGTCGTAATCCAGCGTGGTGAGTTGGTCAGGCTCGTAGTAGAAGTAGTAGGCCGTATCGAACAGCTTACCCAGAAAATGGGGCGATTCACTTCCCTCTCCCGTTTCGGGCAGACGCGTTGTGGGGAGTGGTGTCCGCGTTTCTGAATACCAGATGTACTCGCGGATACGGGGCAGCGGTACGGTTTCGTTGAGCAGGTTGTCGTCGGTAAACAGGGCCGGGCCGAGTTCGTAGTAGGCAAACCCGCCACCGGTTCCTTCTTTGGCACTGTAGCCGTCCATAACCCGCCGAACCCGCTCGGCGGTGATGGTTTCGGCGTAGTCCTCCATCTCGACTAAGATAAACTGCCGGTTTCCGCCATCCTGCTTATTAAGGTTCAGCACCGCATGAGCCGTCGTCCCTGAACCGGCGAAGGAATCAAGAATAATGTCGTTGGGGCCGGTGGCGATTTGAATGATACGTTCAAGGAGTTTTGTGGGCTTAGGTGTGTCGAACGGATTATCAGGAAAAATATCCTTTATTTCATACTTGGCAATCTTGTTATCAGCAGCAAAATTCCTATCCCACCAAGTTTGAATTGTGATACCGTCTTTTACTTCGCTCAAAAACTTTTTCTGCATTGGGCGCCCTTTACCATTGGCACCAAAAGTTATACGATTATCTTCCAAAAGTTGATTATATCTTTCTCTCGATACTATCCACGAGCGACTTTTAGGAGGGTAAAAAATGTCACCCTTTGGCCCGATGATGTCATAGTCAGTAGATGCGGAATAAGTTTTAGCTGATAAGTCGCTCGCTCTCCATATTCCTCTCAAATCGTTGTCAGGATTCTTAAAAGCTTCTAATTGGCTTTCCTCTCTCGGTATTAGATTAGGTCGCCAAGGTGACTTGTTTTTAGCATAGCATAAGCAGTATTCGTGTGTCTCAGAAAAATACTTGGCATCATTAGCAGGGCCATATTTTTTCTGCCAAACTATTGAGCCTATAAAATTCCCAAGTCCCCAAATCTCATCCATCATCAGTTTCAAACTCGCCTGTTCGTTGTCGTCGATGGAAACGAAAATGGCCCCGTCGTCGGCTAACAGCCTGTGCAACAGCACCAGTCGGGGATACATCATGCAGAGCCATTTGTCGTGGCGGGTGAGGTCTTCGCTTTCTTTGCCCACGACTTTACCGAGCCAGCGTTTGAGTTTGGGGTCGCTGACGTTGTCGTTATAGACCCAGTTTTCGTTGCCGGTGTTGTAGGGCGGGTCGATGTAGATGCACTTGATACGGCCTTCGTAGTACGGCAGCAGGGCTTTCAGGGCTTCGAGATTGTCGCCGTGAATGATGCGGTTAAAGGAATCCGCTTCGCCGAAGGTGTATTGCTGTTCGAGTACCCGAAACGGTACGTCGTGGTGATGGTTAACTACTTTATCTTTCCCAATCCAGGTAAGCGTGGGCATTGTGAGCGTCGGGTATGCGGGTGAGTTACCCCGAGGCTCGGTAGAGGGCAAAAAAAACGGGCGGCCTCCGCTGCATACTGTACTCAGCCTGCGGCATCCCCATGCCTTGAGAAGAATACAAACAGCAAGAGGACACGCCCTTCCGGGCGCGTCCTGCTAAACTGCTTCTTCCTCTCATTCAGAAATTGGGGATTTTCAGGCTGAGGAAACTGTTAGCAACGCTAAATCTTTATGTTATAACGAGTTATCTTTTTTTCAGTTGATTTGGTCTTGATTTCGGTCAGCAAGTTAACCCAATGGACGTACTAATATGGACGCTTTTTCGCGTTGCGGATCAAAACATCCGTATTGGCGAGAAAATCCCGTAGCTCATAAGGCCCGTTCTCAGGCGCGTAACCCCGCCTGCGTTGTACGTTATGGCTGCCGAAGCTGCCGCTCAAAAAACGACAGCGCTTCCAGATGCGGGTCCAGATCGTGCGGGTATTCGTGCTTGCCGCCGTTTACTTTCAGCAGAATAACGTCGGGTTTGCCGGTGGTGCGGTACGTATAGCGCTCGATGGTCTGATCGTCGGTCAGGGTTATGTCGGGAATTTTTTCTGCCGTGGGTGAACCGGTGTAACCCGCCAGAGTAGCCCAGTACGCAAACGTGCGGTCGGTGGAGCGAACGGCTCCCATGCTCCTGCCGGGGCCGAGGTTCACCACGCCCCCTTTGTAGGGATTTATGGGGTCGGCGGTGCCGTTGATAATCAGCATCGGGATGGCTTTTCCCACCGGCGTACAGTCCAGATTGGTGCTGTCGGGCAGGTTGGCGATGATCGCCGTTGCGGCCCGGAACGCGTCGGGCATGGTCAGGGCCAGCTTATACGCCATATGTCCCCCACCCGACGTACCGACCACAAACACGTGATTCCGGTCAACTGCGTAGCGTTTGTGGAAATAGGCAATCATGCCGGCAAAAAAGGCCTGCTCGTTCACGTCTTCGGTGTTGGCTTCGGCAAAAGACGCTTTTCGGCACTCGTTCCAGTACCGTTTGTAGCCGCTGGGATAGACCACAAGGGCATTTTCGGTGCTGGCCCGTTCGTCCATCTTCGTCGCGCCCTGCATCATATCGCGCCCGTTGCCGCCGGAGCCGTGCAGCACAAAAATCAGGCTGGGGTTTTTAAACGAATCCGAAGGTTTGTTGAAAAAGAATTTCCGGCTGTTTCCGTCGATGGTCAGCGAGTCGCTCAGCACCTGCGCGTGGGCGGCAGACAGGGTAATCAGCGTAACGAGGAGCGTAAGGATTTTGGGTGTACGGTACATGGAGTGAGTGTATTAATGAAGTAAGGGTAGAGATGCTTCCTTGGTCAGCATGACAAAAAAAGCATCTACTTATCCGTCGAGAACGAGTACGGAGCGTCGGCGGGCTGGGTGCCGCGCAGTTTGTTAGGGGTAGTTACCATATCCGCGTCAATGACCGCGCCCTGCTGTAGTTCGCGGTGGCTGAGCCAGTTCTTGCCGTAGGTTTTCCCGTTCAGGCGCAGCCCGTTCAGGTAGCGGTTCCGGTGGCTGTTGGCGGGGGCGTTGATAACGATCTTCTTTCCGTTTTGCAGCGTGACCGTTGCTTTTTTAAACAGCGGGGCACCCAGCACGTACTGGTCGGTGGCGGGGCAGACGGGGTAAAAGCCGAGGGCCGAAAACACGTACCAGGCCGAGGTTTGGCCGTTGTCTTCGTCGCCACAGTAGCCGTCGGACGTGGGCAGGTACATCCGGTCCATCACCTCGCGCAGCCAGTACTGCGCTTTCCACGGCTCACCGGCGTAGTTGTAGAGATAAATCATGTGCTGAATGGGCTGGTTGCCGTGGGCGTACTGACCCATGTCGGCAATCTGCATCTCCCTGATTTCGTGGATCACGCTTCTGTAGTAGCTCGCGTCAAATACGGGCGGGATGGTAAAGACCGAGTCTAATTTGGCAACGAATTTCTGCCGCCCGCCCATCAACTCAACCAGCCCCTGCACGTCGTGAAACACCGACCAGGTATAATGCCAGCTATTGCCTTCCGTAAAGGCATCGCCCCACTTGAAGGGGTTAAACGGCTTCTGGAATGTACCGTCCTGATTTTTGCCGCGCATCAGCCCGGTTTCTTTGTCGAACAGGTTGCGGTAGTTCTGGCAGCGTTTGGCAAAGCGGTCAATCTCGACCTGTGGACGTTTCAGGGCTTTGGCGAGTTGATAAATGGCAAAATCGTCGTAGGCGTATTCGAGGGTACGGGCCGCGTTTTCGTTAATTTTCACGTCGTAGGGTACGTAGCCCAGCCGGTTGTAATAGGCCACGCCCCGCCGACCAACGGCATCCATCGGCCCTTCGTTTTCCGAGTTTTTCAGCACCGCTTCGTACAGCGTGTTAATGTCGTAGCCACGCCCGCCTTTCAGATACGCATCGGCAATGACCGACGCCGAATTGGAGCCGACCATCACGCTGCGCAGGCCCGGACTGGCCCACTCCGGCAGCCAACCCCCTTCTTTGTACGCGTTGGCCAGTCCTTCCTGCATCTGCGCGTTCAGCGCCGGGTACATCAGGTTCAGGAACGGAAACATGGCCCGGAAGGTATCCCAGAAACCCGTGTCGGTAAACATATAGCCGGGCAGCACCTCGCCGTTGTAGGGGCTGTAATGCACGACTTTCCCACCCGCATCCAGCTCAAAAAACTTGCGCGGGAACAGCAGCGACCGGTACAGGCACGAATAAAACGTGGTCATCTGCCCCGGCGAACCGCCCTCTACCGCAATCCGGCTCAACTCCTTGTTCCAGGCCCGGCGTCCTTTCTCTTTGGTAGCCTCGAAGGCGTCATTGCCAATCTCGTTCAGGTTGCGGTCGGCCTGTTCGTAGCTGATAAACGACGACGCTACGCGGGCGTTTACAGCTTCACCTTTTTTGGTTTTGAAGCCTGCTACGGCCCCGGCATGGTCGGCCTGTATCTCAAGCGTGTCGGCACCGGCAAGGGTTTTACCGTGCCAGGTACGGGCCATGGCGAAGGGCTTGTCGAACACGACGACGAAGTAATTTTTGAAGTTCTTCGGTACTCCGCCACTGTTGCGGGTGGTGTAGCCCATGATTTTGCGCTGATCGGGAATGACCTTTATATACGACCCTTTGTCGAAGGCATCTACAATCACATAGGCACTATCGGTTTTGGGGAAGGTAAAGCGGAAGTTGGCAGCCCGTTCGGTGGGGGTAATCTGGGTGGTTACGTCGTGGTCGGCCAGATAGACGCGGTAGTAATGGGGCTGTACCACCTCGGCCTTGTGCGAAAACCAGCTGGCGCGTTCGTCTTCGCCAATGTGCAGTTTGCCGGTGATGGGCATGATAGAAAACTGGCCGTAGTCATTCATCCAGGGCGAGGGCTGGTGCGTCTGTTTAAAGCCCCGGATTTTGTCGGCACTGTAGGTATAGGCCCAACCGTTGCCCATTTTACCGGTCTGCGGCATCCAGAAATTCATACCCCAGGGCATGGCAATGGCGGGGTACGTATTGCCGTTAGACAGGCTTGGTTTGGAGTCGCTGCCAATTAGTGGATTGACCCACTGCACCGGGTTAGCCGCCGTAGTTGTAGACTGCGCATACAGGCCGGTTATGGTCATGAATAGAAAAAACAGAAAACAGATGCCAAAGCTTTTCATCAGCCTGAGAAGTTATTGAATGCATACGGGTAAGACACGAAACGGGGTAAATCTACCTGATTTACCCCGTTTCATCGGGTGTAGGCTGCGGCCCGTTACGGGGCTGGATCACCCGGATTCTGTTTCCGCTTATCACTACTCCTCCTCACCACCTTCCGATTTGCCTTTCCTGATCTTAGCTCCCTTCAAACTGCCTATCTTGTAGCTGAACGTGAGCCGGATGCTGGAGTTATAGATGTACTGCCGGAAGTCCTGATTGAACTGCGCCGAGTTCAGCACGGAGGTAAACCGCTGGCCGTTGGTCAGAAAATTGTCGGCGGCCAGACCAATGCTGCCCCGTTTGTTGGTGAACGATTTACGCCCGCCCAGCGAATACTGCGCGAAGCCAATCCGGTAGCCCTGCAACTGCACGTCGCGGCCCCGGTAACCGAAGTTGGCCTGTACCGCCCAGCCTTTATCGAACTGAATCTGGGTATCGAACCGCCCGCCCATCCGAACGCCCGTGTTGGTCAGTGTAATCGACTCGCCGGTGATGCCGAGGGCCAGCCCGCTGATGTAGCGGTACATGGCATCGAAGTTGGCGTTGAGGGTCCAGCGGGGGGTAATATTAACGGTGACAAAGATATTGGTGCCGTAGTTGAACTCCTTACCTACGTTCTGCACCCGCGTCACTACCGCCCCCGCCAGCGTGTCGGACCGCTGACTGACGGTCTGAATATCGTCGCGGTTGAGCCGGGTGTAGAGCGTTACGTTGAGGTACGTTTTTTTGGCGTTGGTGCTGTAGCCCAGTTCCACGCGGTCGGTAACTTCGGGTTTCAGGTAGGGGTTGCCAATGCGGATGTTAAGCGGATTGGTGGCGTTGAAATTGGGGTTCAGGTCCTGAATGCCGGGGCGTTGAATGCGCCGGTTGTAGGCGAATTTCAGCGTCGTTCTGTCGTTTATTTTTCGGGAGATATTCAGGCTTGGCACCAGCTTGCCATAGTCGGGAATATTGATTGGCCCCTGTCCGGCGGCCGATGCCCCGATACTCGTGTATTCGTAACGCAACCCCCCTTTGATCGTTATTTTGCTGGGCGTAATGAGTGTGTAAGCCACGTATCCGGCGGCAATGTTCTGGGCGTAATCGAGCGACCCCGCCGGGCGACGGTCGTCGGGCGAGAAGGCCGATGTTGGCCCGGCCAGCAGATATTGATACGTACTGTTTACCTGCCGCCGGGTGTCTTTGGCTCCAAACTCGATCTGCTGATTTCTACTGAGCGAGGTCAGGTAATCGGTTTGCAGCACAAACTCCTGACTGGTGTTGAAATTCAGGTTACGCTGACGGCTGCGGACGCTTTCCATCGAATCGAGCTGGCTGGCATCGAAGTTGTTGGTCAGGTTATTCTGGCTGAACTGCGACGAAATACTGAACTCTTTGGCCGGTTCGTCATCGACCGTTTTGTACGTATGCAGATAATCGACGTTTAGATCAACCGAGTTCGATAAATCATGGCTGGTTACGTTTCGCAGCGATGGAGTCCCCGCCGTCAGGCCGCTAAAGGTGCTGGTGGCAAACTGCTGATCGCGGTTGAGGTTACGCACCCCAAACCGCGCCCCGGCGGTAAGCGACTGGTTTTTGGCTAAGTCGTAGTCCAGCCCCAGCGCGTACTGCCCAAACTGGCCCGTATCGAAACCGGTGGCGTGTTGCTGCGTGCGAATGGGCGTAGCTGACTCCGACAGAAACGTGGTCTGGTTAAGGTCCGAAGCCGATGGATTATAAATTTCCCGTCCGTTGCCGTTGAGGTTCACGCCGAGTTTACCCTTTCTGAAACTGCCGTTCAGCCCCAGCGTCGAGGTGCGGTTGCCGGCCCCCGCGTCAACGTCTAAGTGCAACCCCTGCAAGGTGTTTTTCTTCGTGATGATGTTGATGATACCCCCACTGCCCTCCGCGTCGTATTTGGCCGAGGGGGAAGTAATGACCTCCACTGTTTTGATCTGATCGGCGGGAATCTGCCGGAGCGCGTCGGCGAGGTTACCCGCCAGAATGGACGACGGTTTGTTGTTGATCAGCACCCGGATATTGCTGCTGCCCTGTAAGGACAGGTTACCCGCCAGATCAACGCTCAGCATCGGTACTTTCTTCAGGATATCGGTCGCATCGCCCCCTTTAGCCGACAAATCAGCATCGGCATTGTACACCAACCGGTCCACCTTATCTTCAATGAGTGCCTTTTTTCCTTCTACCGTCACTTCGGCCAGGGTCTGGGTGCTGGTGCTGAGCCGGATAACGCCGAGGTCTTTGACTTCCCCTTTTGAAATGACCACCCCGGCAATGGTTTTGACTTTGTAGCCAATGAATGAAATCAGAATTCTGTACGTACCGGGTGCCACTCGGGTCAGCAAAAACTGGCCTTTATCGTCGGCCACCGTGCCATCAACCAGCGCGTTGCCCGGTGCCGTGTACAGGGCAATGTTGGCAAACTCAACGGCTTTGGTCAGGGTCGAATCAACTACGTAGGCCGTAATTTTTGCGTTGCTTTTGGGCAGATTGGCCCGCGCGGGTGTTCGATTTGTTGAGTCGGAAGGAGTCTGCTGGGCGAGCAGTGTACCTACCGTTAGCAGGACAAGAATGCCTGCGAAAAAATGCTGCATCTGCGTAGTTGAAAAAATAAATGTGTTGAGTCATGTAACCTACAGCCCAGCCCTGATGCTGACAAGTAAAGCTGGCCGAATGCCCCGGAATCACTGGTTAATGCCCCAAAAAGCCTGCTGATAAATTGGCATCAAAGGTGGTCAATCAGAAAAAAACGGACGTCAAACGGGCGTTATTCCCTGCTTATCGAGGGTCAACAGGGGATCGCCATTTTGGTTGAAGGTAGATGTGCGTTTAGCACGCTGCCATTCGGTGAGGTTGGTGCTCACCGAATGGCAGCAGCTGCCTGGCAATTAGTTCGTGCCGTATTCCAGCACCAGAAATGTACCCGGCACGACGGATGGGCGCGGGCGCGGATTCTCGGTCGTGGGGGCCGGGGCGGGGCCGTACTCGGCGGTGGTCACGAACACGTGGTGGCTTTTAGGGTCGATGGTAATGGTGCGGGCACCGCGCTGCGTCGGCACGGTCTGCACAGCCTCAAACTGGTCGGGTTTTACTTCCTTCACCACCGTCATCGAACCTTCGCCATTGGAGCTGATGGCCGAACCCGTCGATGTATCGAACACGGCTCCGTCGGTACCGCTGCCGGTTGGTACTTCGGCCAGTACCTTGCCCGTTTTGGAGTCCATCACAACCATCTTTTTCTGGCAGGTGCTGAACAGCCGGTGCTTCACCTTGTCGAAGGCCAGGCCGGTAGGTGATTCGCCCGTGCCGAGCGGCCAGTGCTGATTCACGGCCAGCGTTTTGGCATCGAATACGGCTACCTGATTTTTGTCTTCGAGGTTCACGAAAATCAGTCCGTTGTCGTCTGTAACGGCGGTGTATATCCCTGAAATAGCTTGACAGATTTAGGGCTGATTTTGAGTAGCAAATATACACTCATCTGGTTGTACTTTTTCAATAGCACGAGCCTTTGCCTTCCGCCACTTTTTGGGCAATTCAC
>Ga0123337_10001200_pt1 | contig 34990 bp, 36 predicted proteins | sample frozenSSSSmetaG_FD_89792 | JGI IMG/M metagenome (GOLD analysis project Ga0123337, IMG submission 89792) | Glacier valley bacterial and archeal communities from Borup Fiord, Nunavut, Canada, to study Microbial Dark Matter (Phase II) -... | ecosystem: Environmental > Aquatic > Freshwater > Ice >...
AATAGACTTGAGAAATCAGATCGTTCAGAATATGCTTGTGATGAAGTTGGATGCAGAGTGCTTAATATAAAATAGACTTGAGAAATCAGATCGTTCAGAATATGCTTGTGATGAAGTTGGATGTAAAGTGCTTGATATAGAATAGAGTTAAGAAGTCAAATCGTTGAGAATATGCTTGTAATTGAGTTGAATGAATAGTAAGACTTGAGAAAGCAGACACTAGAGAATGAGTTTATGTTGAGATCGTTATACTCTAGTGTAATAGTAGATCTACAAGCTATGCTATGCAAAGAAGTTAATGCTAAAATATAAATTCTACAATGCTTAAAGTATTTACACTCACTCTAAATGTCAAGATGCTTAATAACAGGTCACGTATTACTAATAAAAGACATTCATCACATATAAGATATAAACCTTATTGTTCTTATTCGTATATCTTTAGAAGAGAATAAAAACTAGAGGTACCCCTTCTATCTATACGTGGCATTGGTGCGTATGATGAAGATGATATTAGTGAAAATATGTGGCCTCTAGCAACAATGAGCTGGGGTTGAGAACAAGCATCGAGGGAATCCACTAATGCGCGAGAAAAAAAGCTGTGCCCACTTGAATAAACGAAGATCAAATGCTCGTGTGTGACTGTGACTGCGACTGCTACGACAGACAAAGGAGGCCGTGGAAGTGCTGTGGAAGTGTGCAAGACTTCTTGATTCGCAATTGTGAAAATCAGAAACGCAAAAGGTAAATTGAGTGCCTGAAGAGAGTCTGCAACGATCTACACATCTAGTGCAGCGTAGTTCGAGCAATTATGTTATAACGGATTAAGATCTGCCGTTCCACTCGTTCCACCGCTGAATCAGGACTGACATAGGCGTCTGTAATATCTGGCTATAGTCTTGGTTCTGGGGTTGTAAAGATGCGGGTGGCGTAGGAGCCGCTGCTGTAGTTGGAATTTGTTGAATAGGCTCTTCCATCATGTTTGAGGGAGACTCGCTGTCTTCAGGGTCTTCGCATTAGCAGTATTCGAAGCAGTAGACTCTGTCTCCCAATATGATAAAGGCGGGTTAAAGTTAGATTCCTTACTTGAATCATCTGGACCATCTAACTCCACGGCTGGTGGCGAGGTCCCTCTTGTAGGTGGCATTCGATAACCCTCAGTTGCAATAAAGAATAAAAAACGGTCGCGTCTTTCCATCGCCATTGCACGCTCTACTTCTTGGAGCAATCTCACTAGCTCTGGCTTCCGATCTGCGCTGTAGAAGCTGACGTTGAAGTATCGTAGCCACTCTTTCAATATTGCTATTGTCCAGAACGCGGAGGTGATTCCAAAGATCATTTCGGGAAGAGTCGCAGATGTAGGCGCCATATCTTATAAAGTGAAGCCTAACGGTGACTGATATTAGTATATCTCATTAAGATAAATGTTAAAGTATCATTGAGACCTCAATATGAAGAGTATATACCTTAAGATGTTGATAATAAATGGCTTTTGACGTGAATGTTGCATAAGATCGAAAGATCAGAAGATCAAAAGGTGGAAAAGATCAAAACGTAAAGAATAACCGCCTTCGTCTTAGTTTTTATATTGAGGGTTCCTCTCTTAGGTTCGATCTAAAAGTTCAAGTGAACACTTTGAAAATGGTGAAGTTAAGAAGAAGTGTATATAAAATATAAATTTAGCTAACAATAAGTCTATGCCTACTCTTACGGCTCGTCTCAGGACAGTCACTTTTTAACTGTCACTTTCTGACTGTCCGCAATTATCGCTAGCCTCAGCCACACCAATTTCACTTTGTGAGTGATTGGCGACAGCAAAATTGATCTAAGATGCTGTCGTTGCTAATAGCTAGAACAGTAATTAGAAGACTTCTTCAAAATCAACGTAGCTTACCCTCTTTTTGTGACTGTTTTGCTCTTGACTGTTCTGAGACGAGCCGCTACTCTTACAGCTCCATGTACTTATGACATTCCATAAAACACACCACATTCAACATATCCGTAAGATCTTACAATCTTTCCCTAGTCCTGATGTCTTGCTGTAACTGTGGCGGAACTTTGATATATGTCGACTCCTTTCCGTCTTCCAGCATAAGGAGCGCTATGGTGAGAGACACCGCCTTAAAGTACATGGTCTGCGCTTCACCCTGCTCCGCTGCGTTCTGGACAACTTCATCTACATTGACGCTGAAAAGACCCGTGGAGGCATCCAGCTGGGCATCTTCCTCCTCTTTCTCGAGGCCTTTGTTGATTTGTTAGTTCAAATACTAGTAGACATATCTCATATTAACAATGACTGCAACCGATACGGATGTCATTGCAAACAGTGCTTTAAATCCTCGATGATATCGTGGGGCATCATCTGCTTAAAAAATGTGCTGTGCTGGAATTCCTAATAGATTGGTCACCATATATATATAGGGAGGGCAAAAACGATCGCGCCGCCTCGCGGCAACTTCTGATTGCTTGCAGCCAAGCGACATTCAGTGTGAGTGGATGCCATGACGGCGACCTGTTCGTTCACAGCATAATTCTTTGCTAGCTTTTGGGATAAAATTTGGAGATGCTTCCCCCCCCCAACAAAACGAAAAAAAAAACTAAGAATGCATAGTAGTACCAGTGGCTTTACGTTGAGGGAAGCATATCCAGTACAACAAATCCCATTAGCGGCCAGACCGCGGCAAAGGTAATCGGGATGCTTCTCGTATTGAATCTATCCGCTCCACCACGCCAAGGCAAGTAAGTGTTGAAATTATGAGCAGGGCACTGTTAGGCATGACAAAGAGATTTGACTGAACAGTTGAATAACCAAAGCTCTTGCTGCTTGAGGGGCTGTAGGTCCCGATTGGGGGCGACTATACTTTGATTCAAAATCGACAACGAGAACATGATACATTCTTCAACTCACCTATTGTCGAGTACCACAAAATCTTAGCCTACCGGTGGACTCCTAGGAATCAAGATTTGGGATATATCAGCATAGACGTGGAAAGTCTTCCGTTCAAGCCATTTCAAGCAGAGATTCGCCCTCTATGATCGTTTGTTAGAGTGTGGTTTGTGATAATGAGCTAGTGTATATACTATAATAGTAATCTGGATCCAGCCAACCGATCTAATACTGCGAGATGTCTTGGAGGTAGACGCCCATGACTTTTGTCGATAGTTCCCATCATGTTCATATCTCGTAAGCTACTGCGACTTTGAAAAAATGTAGCAACCTCCCCACGTCGCATAAGCTTTCTAGTACAAATCCTATCCATCCTCAATCAGCTTATCTAGTTGAGGCGCAAAACACCATCCTCCTTCATCCATGAACTGGAAAAACCCTGCAATGCCGCCAGTCTTCTCATGGACGATGGGTGCACCGCAAATTCCTGCTCTCAGATCTGGAGCACCCCCTGTTGGTGCAAGTCCAAAGTAGACACTTGCAGGCTCGAGCGACGAAAGATCAACTATCACATCCTTCGATGTCTTTCCTCCAACCCATCTTTTACCCTGGAATGTCATCGCTATCTTTCCTGTAGTCATTCCGTCGCAAACGAACCATTCGTGCTTTGAGACCTCGTGACCAGCCAGCAATTTTGTTATCTGGGGGCACTCAAAAACTCGCGAGTTGCTAAAATTCACGGACGGGTGAAGTTTAGCTAAGGCCCAGTCATGGTCAGGGTACCTCTCTTGTATCGTAGCTATGGAATCTCCAGCATCACCATCGGGGTGGTAGACATTGGCGCAGTCTTCAAAGCTGCGGTCTGCCAGTGTAATACGAACACGAGTACGATCTCTGATTCGCACTCCGGCGGAAGATGCGATGATTGCACCCTCCACTCTAACTCCTGGTCCAATTATGCCATCTCCAATTCTTAAATAGTTGGTTGTGTCATCTTTCTGGCTGCTTGCTGCTGTTAGTTCACGTCGTCGGGCCATGGGGATTGAGGACTTCCAGAATGGACCGCCATGATGATAACTAACTATCCAGCCACCAAGGCGAGGTGGTAGGGATTCGGTCTTGTAGATGCGTTGGCCCTCTGCTAACTCAATGATAAGATCGGGCCAGACAAAGTTGAGTGCATGAACAGTGCAAATATCTTTCAGAACACCCCAGACTTTCTCGGCATCTTCTGCAGATGGTTGTGTCCAAGGGATTGCCTGATAGTTTCCCTTCAGCGGGTCTTCCATCAATCGGTCGACATAGTGATTTGCGTTGGGTCTTGGTTTTCCACTATGAAAACCCTGTGCTAGGGCTTCAGGCGAGGTAAATATCACCGGCGTAGAGCCAATCGTCAGCGAGGTTTGCCCATGGTGTTCAGGAAGTGAGGGTGTGTCTGTCGCTATTAACAGAAAAGGAGCAATGAACTCCACAGCCGTTGCATTGTATGCCTGGAGAATCCAGCGAATGTTGTCATGAGTTGGATCGACATAGTCGTGTGCTTTATCGTCCCAAAGTGAGAAGGGCGCAACATCCAAGATATGACGAGAACCTCTGGCTTTTTCTTCAATCCAGTTTGATTTCCCTTGGCCTTGAGGAGGCGAGGTGATTGGGTCACGCTGACTTGGATGAGAATGTGCATTTTGGGAAAATGCGCCGTCGAGCCAGTTACCATAGGGAGTTTGGCGGCGCAGGTATCGAATCTCAGAATCATGTCTAACATGGACAGTGGCCATCCTCAGGTGAGGTGCTATTGTGCGTGTTGAATTTGGAAATGTGAAATGTGAAATGTGAAACTACGAAACTACGAAACTATAAGCGCGCGGGCTGGTCAGTGTAGTTTCCAAGAAAAAGAAGATATGGCTACGTAGTGAGGAGGAGAGACATATATGATACTCTGTTTTGATCTGGACTCGCTTATCGCTTATCGCTTACGGAGTGTTTCGACCGCGGTGGAGATCTACCTACGTATGTACGTACAGAGGAGGAAATAGAGTTCAGATGCTTGGGACTGGCTTTTCTGAACGTACCTAAACTAAGTACGGTATCGGTACTAAAGGCGGACTGACCTCTGGTGTATTGACCATGTGGCGAAGCGGCGTGTTTTGATAAAGAGGTTTACAGTTACAGTAGGTACACATAGGCAATTGCAAATATGTATACGTGAGAAATTGAGAATTACGAAAGGTACCACCTATGCACACGCGCTCTCTTCATAAGGAAAGAGCGACAATGAAGCCCTCTTCTACAAACTGTTAAAATAAAAATTAAGTTTTAATTTAAGCAGAAAAAAATTAACAACTATAAGAAAACTATTAAAGTATAAATAAAATATAAAATAGTTAACAGCTGTACCACACACAGTACCATTCTTACAAGGTTCGACGCAGTCTTTCGCAGCAAATGTTGTACTATCATCATATTGTGAAGTTATCATACAGGAACTGCGATGACAACCTTCCGTTGTCACAACAATATCAACGTTTGTTAGGTTCGCGCTTAGAACTCGCTTAGATATTCGCTTGTCCTCGCTTAAATGCTCACTTGTCCTCACTTATCCTAATCACCTGCTTCGAAACGCAATCCTGCTCATATCTCTATAAACAGGGTAATAAAAAAACCTAACTACTCTACATAGTTATTTGAAATGGAAACAAAAAGGAATTCATAACTGTAAGACTTAAAAAGAATTGACAACTGTGGGATTCGAACCCACGCGGTTTCCCACTAGTATATTCTGTATCAGGTGGACCTGAAACTAGCGCCATAACCACTCGGCCAAGTTGCCTTGTTTTAATATAATCATCTGTAATATTCCATAATAGATCAGCGCTTTCAAAAATATTAATCGAAATATGCATATCGCCTTAAATTTACTCTCATCTACACTAGTTGTTGATCGGGAATGGGTAGAGATGGGAGCTGCGAACGAAGGAGTTATGGCTTAGGAAACCACTATGCGTCCAACGTAATCCGCACCGTAGATAGCAAGGCTAGTAGCACATTTTCAAAACTTGCTATTACCCCTGTAATCTCAGTTGTGGTGTTCGCCCTCCTAGGTTTGGCGCCTGCCTAATTGGGGAACGCGCGTGTACGCCCCACCCGCCGCTTTCGAGCTGTATAAAAGGCAACGAGCTCCCCGTCCCCTTGACACCTCTTCAATCCATTCCTAATGATCCCATTTCGCTTGGTCTCACTATGTCCTATTCACACTGTTCCACCCTAGGACCCACTCTCTAGGCACTTCCACCTTCGTCAGCCTCGCCGCAGCTAAACACACCCTTGGGGGGGGGGGAGGCCCACTTCGAAGCTCCAAATGCTGATCCATCATCGCAGCTTCGATGCGCTCGAGCGCCTGCGACGGCAGCCAGCTCTCTAGTCGACGTCGGATTAGCGGAGTTCTGATAATGAGCTGAGCCGAGTTCATGCGCGCCCTCTTTTCGTTGTCGCGCCATCACAAGCCTCCACGGCAATCCTCGATCAGTGACCTGCGACAGCTGCGACAGCACAGGCTCAGTATGCCTTAAGAGTGACCGCCTTGTTTATGGCCTAGCCAATTGGAAAAATGCCTCACGATGACTTGGCCAGCTTCTGCCTAACCCGCGGCGCGGCCTCTTTGTGAAATGGAGCCATTAGGTAGCAGCTTCTGCCTCGATATAGGCTGATCTGCGAGAAGGTCCGATGTCTGGCTTCGCGCCAGATTGGATTGTTGGAGGCTTTACTCAGCAGTAGAGATCGAAGGCGGAGATCCCTCTTGAAGACCATTACACGACCACAAATCCATGCCTTCTACCATGGTTTACCTTCATTTAGTGCTAATAGAGGAATATTAGGGCGGTTTCCAGACAAATGGATAGGGAGACGTGGGAAACTGTAGTTAGGCAGAGTCGTCTAACCTCAGATGCTGCTACATCCGGCCATTGCACATTTAGGGCTTACATTAGGATCGTCTTTACAATACCATGGACTGAATACGATTTCTCCTTTTGGGAGCGAAGGGCTGACTAGCGCATGTAACGCCGGGTCCTGATGTTGGATCCGTGAAGGTTGACTTGCGTTAGGTTTGGTTGTTGAGACAGGAGATTAATCACAAGGCTTCTAATTTAAGTAAACACGTTACAGTATGGGTTAAGATACTATATTGAGTTGAGCACGAAGCTCCCATAACTAAGAAAGCTATCTACTTATATGGTGGCGTCGTGCCCCGTGGATCCTAAGAGCTTCCTAGAGGATCATCCCACACGTGATCCAGCCCTCCCTGCCGCCGGCCTCCCCCTAGTCCTGCCGTCAGCAGTGCTGCATGTACGTGTTCGTAACAGCGCAGCCCTAATAGCTAGGACGGGCACTCCGCTCTTAAGATTACTCAACGTCGCAACAGGCCAATTACCAAAAATACCTTAATAGTGACGACGACGTGTCCTGCTTCTCTTTAACGCATATGTCTAGTGGGTGGAGTCAGGGCTAAGCATGTGTGGTGGCAAGTGCAGAGGGGATTGACGGCTGCATTCGTGCTAGCGCAGGCTGTTTTCCCTAGAAAACGACGCTGCCCGCTGTCATAGGACTAGGCTAAAGGATACGAGCAAGTTCAGAGGCCGGGCTACGTGATCGATTTCCTTAAAGGGACAATTTTGTGAGCTTGCGGTATACTGATCACTGCCTCGTTGGTTGAGCACGGAAGGGGACGGGTTGAAATATGCACTTTAGCGCTTCTGACCGCATAGAGCGTGAATACGAGCTTAGCATTAAAGGCTGCATTTTAAGGAAGGAGCACTCGCGAGCTCCGGCTAGTCAACAGAGCGGAGCAGCCCTTAGAATCTATATAAGCTCCTTCATTCCGTTCGAAAATGTCTCGTTCTCAACACCATCTTCCCACTTAGTGTCCTACTTGTTTCAACATGGCGACCGTGAACATGAATTATGTTGAATTCTACAACCCCAATCTCCCATCGAAGCCCTCGAACACATGGCGACGAGGTTAGTGATAAACAAGGAGTGACCACCTCTTTAACCTATAGAATCGCAACCTGCAGCATTACTGCGGAGATCGCAAAGCAAAGGACGTGTAACCCTAGGAGGGCATTAAGGTACGACCAGCTGCTCTATAAGTGGATATGACTGACGTAGCAATCATAGCGAACTAGAATGGTGACTCGGCCAGCATTGTAGATAACGACTCGTCAGATGACTCTCTTCCATCCCTTGAAAAGTTGTTCCGCCCTCGCCAAAACACAGGCACTTCAGAGGTAACCCCTTAAAGTCGCGAGCCTGACCGTGGCTCGAGCTACCAACTGTTCAATGAGGGCTGTCTGCCCACTGATCCCACAACCTCAAACTTGGTTTATATGCAGGGTGTCAGGAAAGAGGAAAGGGAAAGGGAAAAGCGCGCAATCTACCCAGGCCAATCAACCGTCTAATAATAATGCCGTCACTTCATGTATGATTGCTCCGACTACAACACTTCGCATGTCAAAAGAAAAGATTTGGAACACATCTTCTCAAGAAGAAAGAGAACGAATCAAGGTCTTTTGGTTATCCCTTGGCGAGGAAGAGCGCCGCTCATTAGTCAAGACGGAGAAGGATGCGGTACTCAAGAAAATGAAAGAACAACAAAAGCATTCGTGTAGCTGCACTGTATGTGGACGCGAACGTATAGCTATTGAGGAAGAGCTTGAGGTTCTGTACGATGCATACTATGAGGAGCTGGAGCAATACGCAAATAACCAACAAGGCGACAAGCCACCTCCTATGCTGGCTGGATCACGACGTTTTGGTGCATTGAGCGGACTACAACCTCCCAATCTATTACCTCCTGCTTTTCTGGACGACGTCCTTCCCGAGGTCGTATAGTAGAACACGTTGCTGACGAAGAGGATGAGGATGAAGGCGATGGCGGGTACACTGATGATGAGGAAGAAAATTATATCAGTGACGAAGAGCCTGTTGAGGAAATTCCCAGGAGCCACGCAACAGATTTCTACAACTTTGGGCAAAGTCTTACAGTGCAAGGTACTAAATAGCGAGTGAAAACAGAGAAGTTGACGATCTTATCATAGAACTTGCCCATTCCGGTCAATGACATTTCACCATTCTCTTCGTCCTTCTGCCTCGAGTTCACCTTCAGCTTGCGTCGTCCAGCTGGCTCAGGAGGAGAGAAAAGGGGGCCAGGTGTCTTGCCCTCCTTCCTATACATCCCGTCGTCGTCGTGTGTCTTCCACGTCGAACTGGCATGCGAGCTGACCTGGGTCATGGGAATCTCTTCCATATTTATATCGTTATTGTGAAAGGTCTGGTTCAACGTTGTACTGGAGCGGGGTATGAGTCCTTCCCGGCTGGATGGGTGGCTGGCTGATAGGACGTCGACTCGAGACTCGCTCAATAAAGAAAGTTGGCCAGAAATTCTTTGCTTTGTTATACTGTCCCACGGTTTCTGTACGACAGGCCAGCTGTGTTGAATCCTAAGGGTCGAGATGTGCCGCGACGCGACGAAGGTGCGATCCTCGAGGAGAAAGTTGTGGTGGGATGGGCTTCGTTGGAATGTTGATCTGTGGATCTGTGGGGAGGGTGGGGTCGCGTGAGAGGAGGCTGCAGGAGGTGCAGATTGAGAAGATGAAACGCAATCGAGAGCGACCAGACGGATCCGACGATTAGCGACAGCAAACTTTAGGCTTTGTGTGTGACAGATCACGTGACTGTCAATGAACATTTAAGCATAACGCTTAAATGTTGTAGTCTAGGCAACAATACCTGTTATAAGAGTCGCTCTGTCACTCACACTCACACTCACACTCACACCCACAACAAGAGTTTCAGCGCCTTTGCAGCATACCAGCTTACACATACTCATTACCTCTCTCCCCTGATCACAACCTACCACTGTCACCTCTCCCGTTACCGCCTCAGTTACGCAGGATGTCATCACCAGAAAGTCTCAGTCCCGCAGTTTCGTCAAGCCGGCTTTCAACTTTCGCTGAAGCCAAGGCATCTCTGGATACGGCCCTAGCAGGATATCAACTGCTAGATGTTGAAGATGATACGAAGACATTCTTAGAAGCCACATTCAAATATCTCCCAATTGATGGACAATGTCATCTTGGAGAGGACGTATCTGGTTGTCGCAATGATGACGAACTCCGACAGCTAGTCGAAAGCATAGATACTGGCCTACTACGCCCTATGCTATCTAGGGCGGGAAGACGCCTCAGATTACTCCATCTCCGCGCCTAGGACTCGACGATTCCATAGAGAATATGCACTCTCTTGACATAGAGTCAGCAACAAGGGCCGACTAAGCTCGACTTCGAAAGAAGACATCCGCCACCGCAGTATACCCCGAAGTCTTCACAACCGCAGCCAGCACGCTGGCAGCCCCAACCCTACGCTTTCCAATCTCGACATCAACGAGCTGGTCCGTCACCAGCTGGAACACGTTTTGTCGACGAAATCATCCCCAGTGCCCACCTCACCAATGGCGCACGTGAAAGTTGCGAACCTGCCGGGATCATCTTTCCGCCCCCGCCAGCCGTCTTGCCGACACGCACAACGACGACGACGCCGGCCGTCCACACAGCCCTCCTCGGCCTTCGCACCAGGATGGATCCCAATATCCACACCGTGGCAGACAGCCCGCGTATCCGTACCAGGTTCTGTCCAATGCCACCCCTCATCCCCACGGCGGGCGCAACACACGCGGCCTCCGGAACGGCAAAGCTGCCGAGTGGTCGCCGAATCAACCGGCGCGGACAGGTCGGAAGCAAAAACGCGCGATCCACGGACCCGCCGAGCCGAGCGCCCGCGACAAGAAGCGGGCGCAGACCATCGACAAGCTCGAGAAGAAAAGGCGAGACGTCCAGCGACGCCGCGCGATCGCGGCGAAACGCTCCCTGCGCAACGCGAATTTCAAAATAGCCCGTGGCGACGAGTCCGACGAGTCCGACGACGACGCCGAGGACCGCGACGGCACAGATGCCGCGACGCCCCGGCCCCGAATGCGTGGCGGCGCCGCACTCCCCTCCCTCCTCCAGAGATTCAAGGCCAAGGTCCTCGCTATTTTCGCGAGGCCAGGGAGGCAGGCCACGACGCGGCCGCGCCGGCGCGTTTATCGCGCCTCCAACCCGTGTGAGGACTATGACAACACGTACGGGGCGCCGGACGTGGGAGAGGAGGCGTATGGCCGGGGAAGGAGGGGGAGAGGGCGGCGTGGTGAGGAGGATAGGGAGCGAGAGCGAGAGGGAGGCGGTTGTGACGTATCTGATGTTGAGTTGTGAGTCGGTGTCTTAGCATATTTGTATCTACACGAAGCGTAGATTTACCTCGCAATAGACTGCTGCCATATTTCCCCGTCCCCTCCCTCCCTCAGTCCGCTGACCCGCCACGCGCGCAGCTCACGTTCTTTCCGTTTGTCCAGCGATGAGGAGATGCGGCCTAGAGGTACAGAAAAGCTTGGATGGCCGTGGTTATCTGGTGTTGATCCATTAGCTCCTAGCTTGCTTGTACATAGACAAAACGTAGATTTGCCTCACCCCAACATTGACAATAGACCGCCCTCCGCAACATCCACACCCCCAACTCGCCCATGATCTATCACACACCTCGTTCCGGTGCCTCAGAGGCCGAAACAAGAATAAAACGACTCAAAACAAAACCTCCATAAAATAACCAGCGGGCTGCGGCGAATAGGTGTGGTGTCAGAAGTCCGAAATAGAATTTGTACAAGAAGCTACATATTAAAACCACCACACGTATACTACAAGCAACCACCTTCCCCCAGCCTTACAATACCTCATTCCTCCGATCCCTCGATCCTTCGATCTTCGATCTTCGATCCTCGCTATCCGCTCGCCCGTTCACGGCGCCGCGTCGCAACATGTAGCGACCGTGCTCGGTTGTTCCGATTGCCCAAAAGGCCAAAACCGCCGTTGGTTCGTTGGTTCGCTGGTTCGTTTGTTCATGCAAAGCTCGCGCTTCCCTCCCCACACCCAGCTCTTCTCTCCCCCATCAACCGCGCAATACACTCACGCCTTCCTCCTCGCCGCCCTCGCCTTCCCCCGCACCCCCGACGCCCTCGCCTTGACCTTCGGGGCCTCGACCTTCGCGCCATTAACCATGATCTCCGGCGTGGGGGCGGGCGCGGGCGCGGGCGTCTGCGTCTGCGCCGGCGCCTCCAGCCTCCTCAGCTCCTCCCTCTCCCTCTCCTGCAGCTCCCTCTCCTCCCTCTTCTCGGCCTCGAGCTCCTCGTCGTCCTCGTAGTCGCTGCGGTCGTCGGCGAGCGCGTTGTGGAACAGGAAGCGGTACGCGATGCGGAAGATGGCGAACAGCCAGAACAGGTTCAGGGCCTGCAGGCTGCCGAGCAGCGCCGTCGAGATGTAGTGCGACAGCGGGCCCTTGTACTGCTCCGCCGCCCACTCGATGCCGTACGGCCCCACGGTCTTGAACTCGTAGAACTCCGACACGAGGATGCGCAGGTTGAGGTAGTGTCGCATGTAGACCCAGACGCCGATGAAGACGCCGAAGTAGGGGCCGACCAGCGGGTGGTCGATGTAGTTCAGGATCTTCGAGGTCTGTCGATGCGTCAGCTCCGTCTGGCCTTACCGATTTGATTACGTGTTTTTTGGGGGGAGGGGAGACTCACGGCGAGGAAGAAATCACTGATGTCATGCGTCAAATACACCGGCAGTCCCATATGCGTGAAGTGAAAGCGATAGCTCAGTCCGATAAGCATCAGCGTAACCACATGATGTCCCACCAGCTCCTTGAAGTCCTTCCTGGGCTTCTCCATCCCCAGCACCAGCACAATCGCCTGCTGCGCCCAGTACGCCGCCTGGAACAGGTAGTAGAACTTCAGGTCGGCCTCGAGCGTCCGGTGCGGGAAGCCCTCGTACATGCCGGCGATGCGGAAGTACCACACGGGCGTGTGGCTCATCACCCACAGCCCCACGGGCCCGCTGACCCCGAAGTACACCGCCGTGTACATCTGCTCCATGAAGCGGCTCTGCTTGGCGCGCGAGCGCAGCCCGCAGCGCAGCGCCAGCGGCCGCAGCATCGTCTGCATGATGAACTCGCGCGTGAACGACAGCACCACGATGTAGAAGCTCACGAAGGCGTAGTCCCAGTAGCCCTTGCCGTAGAGCGGCAGCGTGCCGGCCGCGCTGCCCGCCGGCACCGGCAGCTTGTACGACAGGAAGAAGAAGTGGTTCAGCACGTTCGAGTCGCTCGGGTTGACGGCGTACAGCGCCGCGAAGACGCCCAGGATCGCCAGCGGCGCCACCCACGTGTGCTTCAGCGCGTAGTTCCTGCATCGCCGCAGCAGACTCCTCGCCTTCCTGCGCTTCGAGAAGGGCTTCGCCTTGCGGTCGCGCTCGCTCTTAGCCTGCACCGCAACACCTCGTCAGCCAGCCCCTCGCCAGATCGGAACAAGCAAAACGGTGGGAAGGAAGGCCCGACATACCCGCAGGATCCCAGGACTCTGCCCGCGCATCGCCATCGTCGCGATGGCCGGCACGCCCGTGTCGCCGGCGCGGATCTCGCCGCCGAGCCCGCTGCTCTTGCGCCGCCGCTGCTGCAGCTGCACCCGCTTCTCGCCATTCAGCGGCCGCAGGCGGTCCTGGCCCTCGTACAGCGAGGGGAACGGCTCCGTCGTCATCTCTCGTCCCGTCGGCGTGCTTCCTCTGCTCTGGCGCGCGCGCGGGCGGGGGCCGGCCTCGGATCGCGAAGAGCTTCGATCGTTCGTGTCGTGCTGGAAAGGAGAGGTCGCGAGCGGAATATCAGCCTCGGTCGGGAGGGTCGCGAGCTGGCGCGGGCGCTGTGCGTGTCACGGCGGGATGGCCTAGGACATACGACGAGACCTTGTACGCTCCTTGTATTGCGCAAGAGTGTGCAGACAGAGCGGTGTTTTGGCGGTTTATGATCTCGTCTCCTGCACGAATCTCATCTCGTCGACGTCCCTACCTCAGAAACTCTCCGGCGTCGGAGATTTAATCCTCCGCGAAAACGATACGCGGTATCGAAGTGTCAGGGGTTGTCGTCAGAAACGCCCGAGTCCCCTAAATTTTGTAGGAGACGCTTTAAGGGAACCCTTGCATCACAAACATTCCGAGGTTCACCGTTCAACGGCATTTTCGTGGGAGATTATTTTTAGTGAAAGGGGTGCTTATACTCTAGATTGACGTTATAAATATACGAATATAGCTACCTATATTTGCACACTCAAAAAAGACATTCAAATCGCCAATCTAATCCCACAAGAAAGAATCCATGTTTCGTCCCTATTTGAATCGTCTGACATACACAGCAACCACACCTTGAACGCCCTCCCTCCCCTCCCCTCCCCTCCCTCTTCAAGCATCCGAACAAGACAGAAAAGAACTCCAGCGTGCCCCCCCGCTCACAGGCACACACGCATTCACTACACCAAATTCCTCTTCTCCAGATACATCCTCGTGTCGCTATGCAAAGTCCCCGCTGTATCGACAGAACATCCCAACTCCCACCAAAGCTAAAGCTGGCAAATGCTTCAATCCAAAACCCACCACCGTTCTCGCGCCCCGCTCCGTCTACGCACCCGCCGCTCGGGCTCGCCGTCGACGATCAGATGATCCCGCCCGGCGGCTCATACGCCTGCTGCACCCTCTGCCCATTCCCCCTCAGCGGCAGCCGTCCATCCAGCCCGCCGCTCCCCGGCGGCTCGGCCCCCGCCGCCTCGGGATGCGCGCTCGTCTTCCTCAGCATAAACATCGGCTTCTTGCCCTCCTTGTCCAGCTGCTTGAACAGGATCAGCGGCTTCTCGTCGCGCTCCAGACAGCGCTCCTGGTCGCCGAACACGATGTACAGCGCGTACTGCTCGGCGGGGGCGTTGATGTTGTATTTCTTGAGCGCGGCCGGCAGCACCTTCCAGCAGGGGTCCTCCATGCTGACGCGGAAGGACTTGAAGATCTCGACGGATGCCGAGTTGCCCGAGGACTCGGGTGCGGGTGTGGGTGCGCGGCGCGATGTGATGGGTGGTTTCATGCTGTCGCGCGGATAAGACTGGTATGAAGAGGTTAGCGTCTCAGCTTCGCTGCCGGTGAATGTGGTTCTGCCGGATGGTGTGGTGAGATCGTTGCGGTAGGAGCGAGATGCGAGCGTGGAGCCGGATAAAGTCTTGGGGTGATGCGGAGGAGATGTTGGAGAGGGCATGTTCGAAGACAGGCCAGGCGATGTCTGTGGCTGCCCAGCCCCATTCAGTGCAGCTAGATGTGAAGATGAGAGGACGGCGCGTTCTGCGGCAGCCGATGGGTCCAGTGCTTGCTCCATTATTGGCCGCTCTTGCGATGATTGCTGTAGATGTGTAGGCGATGAATTCTTCGGCGTGGATCCAAGGAAGAACTGCTTTGTAGAGAACTTTCTCTGCAGTCCGCCTCCAGATTGACCCGACGAAGGTGTAGCCGCAGGAGGAGAGATATTAGAGGCAGGATCGTAGGCATACTGCTGGTTGTAGTTCTGATTGTTTTGCCCAGACGGATGATACGGGAGCGGTTGTCCCTCTTTGGCCATCTTGAATACCGGTAAGAGATCCTCCCGCAGCCGTCTGTATTCCTCTGTGATCTTCCTCATTTCCGCTTCAGCAATGCTCATCCGTTCGTCTCGAAGTCGTAATTGTTCCACTAGCTGTCGGATGTCCTTGAGGGTAGCGGTAGCGTATTGTGCCTCCGCATCGGCAGCTTCACATGACGTTAGCGCGCGCCCGATCTACTGCAGCAAATCCACCGTGACCGTGAAATGTGTTCGCTGTCTGAACGAGGTCGACTCACAAAGCGGCACATAATGATCGCTATCGATCGGGATATCCTGCTTGACCTTGATCTCATAGACGCTCTTCAAGATCGTCAGCCGGTGTCCCACGCTCGAGATTCCCATCTGCTTCAAATCATCATGAAGCAGCGCCACCAGGCTCTCTCCCGTAATCTCATTCTCTACCCCATCGCATTAGCAAGTCTTCCCTCCCCATTCCCCACCCCCGCCCAGCGCTCACCTAAGAACACCTCCACATACTGCCTCAGCCCCATCGCGCCCACGAAGTCCGCACACTCCTCCGCCGTCCACTCCGTCACGATCGTCTCGGGCAGCCCATCGCCGCCGCCTCCTCCTCCTCCTCCGGTGGCCCGCCCATACGTCGTCGGCGTGTGCTCGTTCGACGACGCCGACGCGGGGCCCTCGGACCCCTCCTCCGACGCCGACGGCGACGCCGACCCCTCGTCGTCCGTCGCCAGCACGGGCGACCCCGCGTGCACGCTGCGCTCGTACTCGTCGTCCGCGTCCGACTCCGCGTACGCCGTCCCGGACTCGAACGCCATGGCTTCCTTGGTTGGCGGTCGCGGTCACGCCGGCCTGGCGGGCATGGGTCGTGGGCCTGGCCTGCGTGCTCTGGTCGCTGGGGGGTGGTGCTGGGAGGCGAGGCTTGGGGATTGACTGTGAGGTGCGAGGTGCGAGGTGCGAGGTTGGAGGTTCGAGGTTAGATGTTAGATGTTGGAGGTTGGAGATGCAGCTTCGATTTCGAGGTTAGATGGAGGTTGGAGGTTGGAGGTTGGAGGTTTCGCAGGACAACGTTGACTCGCTGGTGCGCTTTGCTTTCTTGGGGAGGAGGTCTGGTCGGGTGGACCGCTGCAGCACTGGGCGAGCGAGCGCGCGGCACGTTTGGTGCTGCTAACCCGATCGAGCTGGCTCGTGGGCTCGCTTGCAACCGGCGGCATCTTCCGCCAGGAACAAGAAGGGGGTGGTGGATGCTGGACTCGTCGACTCCTGGACGAAAACGGCCTAGGGCTGCAACATCGCGGACACATGGAAGCGTGGCCGTTGAGTCTTCGCATTTGCGAGTAAGATTATTAGATTATTGCTCACTTCACGTGTGCGAGCTATCGGAAATTATCTCACGGGAGATGCATCGCTTTGGAAGAAGTTAACCAGGCAAGAGCCTTGGCTGTCAAGTCGGCCACATGCGACTGACTACATAATGTACCCCTATTTCCCAGCCCCAAAGTTGACGCTGTTCGAAGCTATGTAAGATAGAAGACAGAACTGCTCGCGCGCCGTCGAATGCCATCATACCAATGATCCCGTTACGCCATCCCTATATGTTGCATGCGTGCCTCCATGGTACCTCATAATCGTCATGTTATCGTGCTGAGCCTACATCCACCAAAAATACACACATATCACTCACTACCGTGACGACGTCGTCCTCTTACGCGCCAGCCAATCCCCGAGCATGTTGTCCAAGCGCTGCGCGATATTAGTCGTGGTCAGAGTATGACATGATGAAAATGAAACTTACACTGGTGATGTCGGCCAGCTTGGCGTTCTCGGCCTTGAAGAGGTTCCCCGTGATGGGATGATCGGGGCCAGCCGGCTCAACCCCGGATTTATCAAATACAACGACCAGCAGGTCCTTGATGTCTGTATCATCATCGAAGAATGTCCGAAGATGAGCATCACTCCAGGTTGAGGTTGACGTCGGAGTGGCGCTGATTTCGGAGCCCTTGTTCCCTTCCATTTCTTCGGCCTCAATGAGTTCTGGCGATGGCGATGACATCGGTGAGGACGATTCCTCTGGACTTGATGTATCCCTCATAAGAGCAGGTGGATTCGATCGCGAGGTGTCGACAGGAGATACATGCACGGGCGATTCGGAGAGCCTCTCATGCCCATATGAAGTCTCCGTAGGTTTATTCGTTGAGCCGTAAGTATCAGGGAAGGCTCCTGGAATTGGTCTTTGCGAGGGCTTGTTGGCTTGATCCTTGGCCGATTCTACGGTCTCTACCGGAGTGTCAGAGTCATCGAGATCCAACCTCTCCTTGGCCTTCTTGAGTTTCTCTGGTTTGACTTCCGAGTTACTCCTGGAACGAAGCATCTTTGCCAGAGTTCCGCCGCTGGACTTCGAATCGTGCACGGATTCTTGCGAAGCTGAAGCATTGCGTGTGACTGAAGGAGAGCGAGAGCGTGTTTGTAATGGTTGAGTTTGAGAAGCTTGGCCATCTGGTTGCACAAGACGCATTGAAGCTTCCTGCGCCAAAGAGCCTGGAGCTAAACGATCCGGCGCTTGCATTGACTGTGAGTCGGGCGGTTTTCCTTCATCCGCAGTCTTCGTAGATTTTGCAACTGAAGCATCCAGCCTCTGTTTTTGCAGTTTACTAGGTTGCCTCTGCGGAGAACCGCTCCTTCCTCGGGTCACTGAATCTTCTGCCTGAATGTTATCTTCGGAATCCTTACTTGGCGTCGGTGAGGTCGTTCTCTCGCTCGAGGTCTTCTTGCCCAATATCAACTCGTCGATATCTTCCTCTACATTCTTTGATTTCTTCTCTTTCCTCTTAAACAAGCCGCTGAGCATCCCGGGCTTCTTTTCCTTATCTTTCTTCTCCTTCACTCCCTTCTTATCCTTGGACTTCTCAGTGACGGAGTCCTTCTCCATCTTATCAAGACTAGGCCTCTGCCGGAGCAGATTAGAGTCATTCGATGTACGGGTCGAAGTGCTCGAATCGTCTCTTAGCAGATTAGGTGTAATTGTGATCTTCCGTGTTTCAACTGTGTCGTCCTTGAAAAAGGAGTCGGTATTCCGAACTGTGCCAATGCGTGATTTAGAGGTGCCTTCCTGCCTACCATCAGATATCTCATCGCTAGTTCGAATGATCTCCGTGCTCGAATCCGGAGTCTGATCAGACGCGGCGTGCTTGCTGTCGTCTGTAATTCCTGTCTTGACCTCACGCACTGCTGCCCTTTCAGGCTCCGCAGAAGCGATTTCGTCCTCGTCCACATGCGCTTTCTCCGCTTCCGCGTTGTCCTCCCGATGACCGACATAGTTATCTTCCCCATCTTCATCACTTGAATATTCTACGTCAGAGGCCTCCACATATATATGGGTTTGGTTGAATGTGACAGTCTTTGCATTCCGTCGGCGGATAGCCTTCTTCAAGGGATTTGTGGGCTTATCGGCTTGATCACCAAGCATTGTAGCAGAAAGCTGAGATCTTCATCAGTCGTGATTACTGCGAAGGAGCAGTTCGCTTACATCAATATTCCTATGCTTGTTCAATCTCGCCAAGCGTTCTGTAGGGGTTTCGATATGTTCTGCGGGTAAGTAACCTAGAGACTGTTAGAGGTCGGAGCGAGAGCGGACGAGCGAAGAGGCGTACCAATGCTGCTATCCTTTACAACTCTGACGAGCCACCAATAGCTGTTACTGTCATCCAGGAGCACCATTGTGTCTCCTTTGGTGGCATTGGCTTGGCCTTCGACCGTGGCGACGAATGTATGTAAAGCGTAGACGAACTCGAAATCGATGTCCTCTGTATCTTGTAAGCATTCTCCACCCCAACCAGAATCGATGAACCTAATAAGATGTTCGGGAAAGGGGAAATCATCATCTTCCTCGTCAGAACTTTCGCAGGGGAAACAGAGATCATCTTCATCATAGCTATCATCAGAGCTGTCATCGGAGCTGTCGTCCATGTCAAACCCAGATTGCACTGCAAATGGGTCAACGGAATCATCAGACTCAAAGTCGTCATCATAGCATTCAATCTGGTCTGGCTCAACGGCATCGAGATTGCCTTCATCTTCCCAGCCAGGATATGTTGTCAAACTGTCGACGGAAGAAGACACTTGCAGTTCGCCATGACGGAGAAGTGGAACTGATCGTTGGAGACTTTCCTGTTCAGAGTCCTGAGATAAGAAATGTAGGGGGAAAAAGGCTGGTTGGTCCATGTAAGGCGACGAGGAAGCCACCGTGAAACGTCGACCAGGAGAAGAGGAGCTTGAAGATCTCACTGAAAGAGAATCGTATCTGAGAGGCCAGGAACGTGGAAGGGGATACCCACCATCGTCGATTGATGGGGAACTCGAGATCTTGTCCATCATATCATCCTCATCGAGACTGTCATCACCCTCCGCATCTGCCATCTCTGCGTCCTCGGCACTGGAGCCGGTGAGGCCGCCATTCTGCGCGACGGCGAGAGCATCCTGCTGTTGGTGATTGCCATTGGCCCAGCCGGATGAAACGTTCGGAGTGTAATAGTTTTCTTCGGCGGTTTCTGCTGCGGATTCTCGAAGGGCTTCGGCCTGGTGAGGTGCAGGAGGTCCAGCACCAATGGCAGCTGGATGGGTGGGTTGTTGGCTGTGGTCCTGAGCGGACGGAGTGCTGTGGTCTTGGAGGTCAATTGTATCTGCAGGATGGTGTCAGCGCATTGAAAGGCAGAAGACGTCCGAGTCCGACGTCTGATCTGGCACAAGGACGGACCTGCACGGATGATGTGTGGGCGTATCATTGTTGCGGCTGGACATGAGCATGAGTCGGCTTATTCGAGGGTGATTGTGGAGTTGCTGTCAGGCGGTTTGCTTGCTGGAACTCTTGCTGCGCAGACCCGTCGCAATGTGAGTTTGTAATGTCATATGTTGCAATGCTGTAGGAGATGTAGGAGATGTATCAGTGCTGGGTGTGTTTGGTGGTATGTGGTATGTCTGTGGTATGACTGCTGTGACTGCCGACCCCGTGGACTTTTTTTGAGTGGGGATCGTCTTTCGTGATATCGCGATATGGTGATATCGGTGGTGGTTGGGAAGGAAGGTCAGTCAGTAGTAGTCCGGAAACATAGCTCGGTCCTGACAGCGGGACGGAGGGGATGTCCAGGTACACTTTTTTGCGGGCCTGAAGGACAGGGCAGCAACGATGATCGCCAGCGGTGTCGTTGCTCTGTAGAGATGAAGAGAGTGTCGGACTGTCGACGTTGAATTGGGAATCAGAAAGTTCGAGATGGTAGATAATGAGAGATGGTCGATGAGAGAGATAGAGATGGGACAATTTCCAAAATGTTTGAGGGTTGGGCGCTGGCTGGCGTGGTGAGTGGTTCTCCTTGCAGGTGGTGTGGTGGTCTAGCAGTGGTAGGAATGTCGGTTGTCGCGCTCTGAGCCGAGCAATGCACTCCACCACTGTGGTCCAGGGGCTATGGTGGGGGTAGGTACAGAGCGAATAACTACAGTGTATATAATTATTATCTACTCAATATGTACCTATCTAGATTTGTTGTTTACTATATATTTATTTACTATATTTATTTTCACTATTCTTCATATTTTATATATTCTACAAATTCAGTATCGTACCTAAAGAGGAATAGGAGGAATAGGAGAAGAGCACAGTTAATCACTGACATTGGAGATCAGGGAGGAGGGAGGAGGGACATCGTTTCAAAGCTGAAAGGGGCTGCGCTGTGATTCGCTGCTCTGCTCCTGGACTCTGTCTGGTCTCGATTCCCTTAGACGAGCCAATGGCAGGCAGGCTGCAGCAGTGCAGGGCTGTCCAGGGCTGTCCAAGGCTGGGCGATCATGTGATGCCTCACCTCGCTTCTGTCGCGTCGTGTCAGGCATTGATTGCGCTATTGGCCCTTCCTACTCTCTGTAGTTCCATCATAGGATCGCCATTGCGGGTTATTTGGCCACCGTAGCAGTTGATGTTTTTCTTTTCTTTTTGTTGTTCTTTTTCCTTTTCTTTTTGAGGTTTATCGTAGAGTAGATTAGATAATCAAGATAACGAATGCACGTGTAGACAATGTACCTATTGTATAGGTACATAGTCAACCGAGGATACAGCAGGTATTATTCGTGTTTGACTTAGAGACATATATCCATACTATATACATAATACTTATATAATATATACATAAAGATACATAAATATACATACTCTTATTATTAGCAGGAGCATATTACAGCATTTCCAAGACACATCTGCGTGGCATGATGACAGCTCCTTGGCACTCGTCTCCCCGGGTCCTTGGCCATCTGCTCCCAAAGCTTGACTCTTAGGGGTCCGCCCTTGCAAAACGAGAGTGGCACGTGTGGCTTGGCTTAACACGACTAGTAGTCCAGGTACCTCTGTCCTCTCTCCTCTCTCCCCTCGATGTACCATGCATATACTCGACAACTCCACAACTCCACAACTCCACCATCGCCTACCTCTACTCACTCTTCCCGACAAACAATCGCCATCTATACTCCCATATACTCCCATATACTCCCTCTATACCCCTCTATACCCCTCTATACTCCCATCTTATAAACATATATCTCCAGATTAGTTCCTGTACATTTATTGTTGTCATTGTTACAACGTCTACGACACATCCCTCGCGACACGACGGCTCTTGATCCTCACGGCATCCCCTCCCATTACCATCACCATCACCATCACCATCACCATCACCATCATCTACAAGAAATTACACTGTCTATCGCACAGCCACCGTCGCGAACTCGCCCCCGAAGACCCTGCGACTGCACCCTACAGACCCTGATTGATGCCCGCCATACTCCTGCATCCTGAGCGACGACGATGACGAGGACGACGGCGGCGGACCCAACGCAGGACGTCTCTTGAGAATCCACCGCTCGATTGAAATGGCCGACGGCGATCATACTTGAGACGTTCACCCATACTTATCGTGTCGATTGGCATTTCTCTTTCGCCATGGAGGTCAGAGCGCTCTGGGATAACCTCCAGACCCCCACAACAACTTTCCCCGCCGTGTCAACCTGCACACCCTTCATCCTACCCGCGAGTGGTGTGATCCAGATTTTCGAGCCGGCGTCGCAGATCACCCTCGCGCAAGATGCCACCTTCACGCCGAGTTGTGCTGGCTCCTCCGAACTCGACGTTACAATCGCAACCGAAGCTGCCTCCACCATGGCTGGCGAGGACTTGCGAGATCCTTTCTATGCTTCGACCCTCCCAGCGATCTATGCGCTGGCTGCGGCGACGGTGACTGCATATATGCTGGTCATCATGCTCTTCATCACACCGAGGACCTTCATTTCGGGTGGCACCGTGGTTCTTGGCCGTCGCGGCTTCGCCAGTAGTGCATCTGGGGAGGCGGGGATCGGCATTGGGGGACGCCCTTGGCTACAAAAAGTCGCTGCATTGAGCGTGGCTATCTCCCTAAGCATCGCCACGGCGAGCACTTTCCATATTGCTGAAGCTCAGTACAATGCTGGATACATGGATGCCAAGGTCCTGCAAGACGAGGTCTTGCAGGGTATGGAGCTCAAGATCATCATGACCATATCGAACGCCTTTCTATGGTTAGCACAGGCACAGACTCTGATCCGATTATTCCCAAGACAGAGAGAGAAGGTCATCATCAAGTGGACGGCGTTGGCTCTCATCTCACTATCTCTGCTCTTCAGCACCCTCAACCAATTTGTCTACAGCAACACCACTCGGCCGGATGCCTTTGTCGATGCGATTCCTGCTCTGAGCTACCTCTTCCAACTGGCCCTCGAACTGCTCTACTTGGCATGGGTTATGTACTATGCACTGACGAAGAAGCAATATGCCTTTTATCATCCAAGGATGCGCAATATGTGTCTCCTGGCCTTGATATCAATCATTTCGGTCCTGGTCCCCGTTGTTTTCTTTGTCGTTGATATTTCAAAGCCCAACGTGGCTGGCTGGGGCAACTATGTGCGATGGGTGGGCGCGGCCGCCGCGAGTGTGGTTGTCTGGGAATGGGTTGAGCGGATAGAGGCCTTGGAGAGGAATGAGAAGAAGGATGGCGTGCTGGGTAGGGAGGTGTTTGATGGTGATGAAATGCTCGAAGTCACGCCCTCGATAGTCGTATCTACAGGCAATGGAGGGGACGGGGATAAGGATGGTGGAGGAGGCAGATCGAGCGGAACAGGTGGTAGATGGCCCACAATGACCGGTCCCACAAGTCGCCATAGACCACGAGGCCAGCAGGATGGGAGTACCAGAAGGAGGAATACCGACGATGGACTACCTCGTCATAACAGCCCACCAAGTGTTCCCTTACCATTGTCAGCATGGCCGACCCGGCCACCGCCAGCTGCGACACCTATAAGCAGGACAGACACTTCAAGCGCCGAGAGTACAGTCTATGCCGTCAGATATCATCCGATCGGCGAGGTCAACGAGGCGATCCCCGAGGACGTCTCCTCACGCGCGCCATCCCGAGCCACTTTCGACATCGAAGCGCAACATGACGACGACACGGACAGTTCGCACGGCGGCAAGCAATCCGCCTCGATAGACACGCGCTCCGAACCTCCGTCGGTCGCGCCCAAACCCGCAACCCGCATCTGGCAGGCCCTCGACTCCATGAACCCCTTCAGCCGCAAACGCCACAAACCCCCGCCGGAGGTCTCGGCGCACACCGTGCGTCAGCCCTCCCCCGGAGGCAAAGAGGGGGACAGCGCACCCGCGACGACGCGGTGGGATCTCCTAGGCAAGCTCGAGGACTTCGTCACGGCGCAGGCGCGGAAGGCCATGGCGAGGACGAAGGTCTCGGACGACACGTCCGCGCTGCCCGTGACGCGGATCGCGGCGCCGCCGCGGCGCCGCACGATCCACGAGATCCAGGAGGAGCTCGAGCGCGACGAGGCGGCGACAACTCGGCCGCTCGCAGAGGCGCCGACGAGAGCCCGCGCGCGCCCGCCGTCGCCGTCGCCGCCGCTAGCGTATCGCGGCAGTCTGTCGTTCGCGGCCGCGCTGCAGCGGGACTGGGAGGAGCAGGAGCACGAGGCGCTTTGGACGCGGGGGTCACCTGCGTCTCCGTCTCCTGCAGCACAGGGGGGGCCAGTGGGTCCGCCGACGGAGCCCCGGTCACCGCTGGTGGATGCGGCGCGCTCGCCGCCGGAGCGGTCGCCGTCGGGACGGGGAAGGGCGCCGGGGGCGGAGAATCTGCCGGTCCTGCGCATACCGGCGCCGCCGCTGCGGTCGCGGTCGGGTGGGGGGCTCTGAGGATGGCGGGCGGGGGGGGGTGGTTGTGTAGTGTAGTGTAGTGTAGTGTTGGCGTCTGGACGTGCTGGCCGAGTAGGGGACGGTTGGGGCATATTGCATGTAGGCATCGCATATTGATTGCTCCTTTGACATTTAGCGCGGCGTTGGGGTGGGATTTGGCAGCCCCGGGCGGGGATCGTGGGGCAGGAAGGAAGGGGGTGAGAGGGAGGGAAGAGGCTGGGGATTGGGGGGATATAGGACGGGCTAGGTCCGACTGGCACGTGCAGGGAGGAAAGGGAATGGGAAAGGGAATGGAGGGAGCGACTCGTCGTGGCTACGATGAGGATGAGCACCTTGGTATTTTTTTTACGATTTTTATTTTCATCTTTACGCCGCGCTCGCCGTCACGCACGTCGCTCGGCGCGGCCTGGATGCGCAGGGCAGGGAAAATGGCGAGGGGAGTTGAGGAGCGCGCGAGCAATCGCTGTGTTGTCCATGTACATAGCTATATACGGCTGTATGATACATGCTGCCATTGCGAGCTACAATTGTACATACATACATATATACATACATGCACAGTTCCACGGGCGGCGCGGCATTGTGCGCAGTCTACGCCGTCTAACCAGTCTACGCAGTCTTGGTAGTGCCTGAGTGGCCTTTGATTCGTCTCATGACGGCTTGTGCTATTCCCGTCTGCAGCAAGCCGGCGGGGGGCGGGAGGGATGAAGGGCTTGGTATGGGATTCTGAGATACGGTATGTATATATATGTATATCTCTATATCTATATCTATTCGTATATCTGTACCCGCGGTGCCCAGCTGGGGACTGAGAAGGCGTTGGTGATGGAGTTGATTCATTCAGTTCAGAGCGCTGTTCCGATCTCCGATGCGACGGTGGACCGTACGGAAGACCTTACCCAGGTAGGCAGGTACAAGGGGTTTTGGCGGGGAAGGGAGGGTCTTGGTATCTACCTATATATGTACATGTGTACATGTGTACATGTAATACCAAGACACCAAGATACCAAGATAGGGGTCGGCACAAAGAGGACATGCCGCGTGCGTCAGAGGGGATGGACACACAATATTAATGCGACGCCGGGTTGTGGTATTGTTCGTGCGCCGCGTATTTTTGTGTGTTTGATGTGTTTGAGGCGATAGGGAGATAGAGACGGGGCGAGGATATATAGTCGACCAGAGACGCATGATAGGGGCGTACACGGTATACGCACTGTGAGATTTATCGACTCTACTCTACTCTACTCACTCACTATCTCACTTCACTCATCCACTACAACCCTCACAACCCTCACCATGTCCCCCTCTCCCCCCCCCCCCTCTTCCCCCCCTCCCCCTTCCCCCTCGGCCCCCACACCTTCACCCTCCTCCCCGCCTCCCCGACCGACGTCCGCGCCTGCGTCTCCATCTTCGACCTCGCCTTCTCCCCAGACCCGCTCTTCGCCGCCATGGCCGGCACCGCCGACCCCGCCGTCCTCCTCGACCTCGCCGTCGACCGCTGGACCAAGGACTGGCACAAGCCCGGCCGCCGCATCTTCAAGGCCGTCGACGTCGCCACCGGGTGCGTTGCCATTGCCACCCCCCTCCCCCTTCCGCACCACGAACCCTGCTGACCGCCCCGCAGCCAGATCGCCGCCATCGCCAAATGGTGGTTCCCGCACCGCCTGACGGCCGCCGAGGCCGCCGCCGAGGCCGCCGACCTCGCGGCCCCGCAGCCCGCCGTGCCGGGCTACAACCAGGCGCTCGTGGAGGAGTTCTTCGGCGCGCTGGCCGTGCACCAGCGGAAGTGGATCGTGCGCGATGAGATGTACTGTGCGTCCCCCCCCCCCCCTCCTCTCCCCTCTTTTCTCGTCTCCGGGAACTTCCCGGAGGTCGGACGCGCAGCAGCAGCAGCAGCAGCAGCAGCAGCGGCTGACAGAGGAGGCAGTCATGAACATCCTCGCCGTGCACCCGGACTACCAGCGCCTCGGGCTCGGCGCGGCGCTGCTGGCGCCCGTGCTGGCGCGCGCGGACGCCGAGGGCCGCAGGGCGTACATCGAGGCGTCGGCGAAGGGGGTGGGGCTGTACCGCAAGTTCGGGTGGAGGGAGTGCGATGAGATCTCCGTCGATCTGGGCCGGTTTGAGGGGTTTGAGGGCGTGGGCGTCGTGAGGAGTGTGTTGATGATGAGGGAGCCGGGGGCGGGGGCGGTGGGGGTTTAGAGGGGGAGAGAGGAAAAAAGGGGGGGGAGTCTGAATAATACAAGGGAGGATGGGTGGGAGAGTGTGATTTAGCAGTGCGTGCTTGCAAGTTTGAGAATACAACGCACGCGTGATGTTTCTCATGCCCGACTGCTGTGACGTGACAGCGCGCGAACAAGCTGTGCAGTGCAGTGCAGCACCGAAGAAGAGAACTGAGAAGGACAGTGGAAGCGCACAATATAGAATACTAGTGCGGTGCAAGCAGGCTAGGGACGGATACGCAGGGCGCTGGGCTCATGGATGTGGCTCTGTGTGTGAGATTTGCTCAACGATCCTCTCGCGGTCTAGAATACACAAGTAATAATCACGCCTGGTCTATCTATCATATGCACCCCCACGTTACGACCATCAATGCGCCTACAGCAGCGGATTCTTCCTATACTCCGGCACCACATCGGTGCTCCCCCTCCTCGCCTCCTTCTCCTCCCCGCCGTCCAACGGCCCGCACTCCTGCCCCTCCAGGTCCTCCAGCTCCGCGAGATACTTCTCCGCCTCGAGCGCCGCGATGCATCCGCTGCCCGCGCTCGTGATCGCCTGGCGGTACCTCTTATCCTGCACGTCGCCCGCCGCGAACACGCCGGGCTTGTTCGTGTAGCTCGTGCCCGGCTTCGTGACCAGGTAGCCCTCGGCGTCCGTCTCCAGCTGCCCCTTCACCAGCGCCGTCGCCGGATCGTGCCCGACGGCGTAGAAGAGCCCGTTCGCCTCGATCTTCTCCTCCGCGCCCGTCACCACGTTGCGCACCACCATGTGCGACATCAGCCCGCGCTCGTCGCCGCTCACCTCGCCGCCCACACTGTTGAAGCGCACCGTCACCTTCTTGTTCGCCAGCAGCCGCTTCGCCATCGTCTTGCTCGCGCGCAGCTGCCCCTTGCGCACCAGCACCGTCACGTGCGACCCGTACTTGGTCAGGAACATCGCCTCCTCGGCCGCCGAGTCCCCGCCCCCGATCACCACCAGCGGCTTGTTGCGGAAGATCGGCACCGCCCCGTCGCACACCGCGCACGCCGAGATCCCGTTCTGCCAGTACGTCTCCTCGCCCGGCAGGTTCAGGCGCCGCGCCGACGCCCCCGTCGCGATGATGACGGCGTCGGCCGTGTGCGGCGCCGAGTCCTCGGCATACTCTGCCCAGTACTTGTAGGGCCGCGAGGAGAGGTCGAGTTTGGAGATTGTCTCGGAGATGATGGTTGTGCCGAAGCGCTCGGACTGCTTGCGTATGTTCTCCTGTTGTTGTTTTGTCAGCCCGCGTCGCGCGCACGTATCCCCATATCCAAAGTAGGAGGGAGAGGGGAGGAGGGCGGAAGGGGGAAAAACACACCATGAGCTCCTGCCCGCCAACTCCATCAGGAAACCCAGGGAAATTCTCCACGTCCGTCGTCGTCGTCAGCTGCCCGCCCGCCGCGATCCCGTTCGCCAGCATGCCCTCGTAGAGCACGGGCTTGAGCTCGGCGCGCGCGAGGTAGATGGCCGCGGTGTGCGCGGCCGGGCCGGAGCCGATGATGACGACTTTGCTGTGCATGCTTCTGCTGCTGCGGCTGGCGAGGGCGGGTGAAGAGGGTGTCGTCGTGGGCTTGGAGAGGGAAGCTGCTGCCGCGAGGGAGAGCCCGGTGGTGGAGCGGAGGGAGAGGCGGCGGAAGGCCGAGGAAAACAGTTTGAATGATTTGGGATGGAGAGCGCGATGACGCTGATGGGGTATGACGCGTGTGGGCAGAGATTGCTGGTATAAAGGAGCTTTGATGATATTATTTTGACTCGAGAGGTCAATTGGTAACTTTAGCTGGGCAGGAAGCTGGGAATGTTTTTTGGCAAGAGTGAAGCTGGAGCAGTTTTATAAATAAAAGGCCTTGGTAGACAATAAGCGGAGAGAGTTGGTAGAGCAGAGCGAGAATGGAGTTGCCCCACCACCGATTTGCAACGATGGGGATCTGGACTCGTGCACGTGACGAGTTCTCGTCTTTGCTGACATATCAGGATGAGAAGTCAGCATCATGGCAATTATGAGATGGAAAGGAATATCATAGATGACTGAATGCACTCGACATGGAAGAAATTACTTGGAGTCACAGGAGCCAGGGGCTCTGCTTATTCTCCGCTGGTCATACAATTTTGCTGTGCGCGGTGGTGAATTGGTTATGCAAATGTTGCTTCTTATACATCTATACATCGGCTTTGACTTGCATTATCCTCCTCAACACTCCCTCGACATGCAAGCTATGCTGTCATGTAGCCAGCCAATTCTTCTGCCGTGATTTCGTTTTCTTCATGCTCATTGTCTTCTTGATCACGTATACTCCATACAACGCCTTTGATGCCCATGACCGTAATAATCCGACACGTAACGCATATCCTCCTTCCTGCCCCGCCACCGTAGATATTACCAGCTCGCTGGAGTCCTCGGTCTCAGTAAGATGCGAATTGCATCTGCCGAAGCCTTCTGCAGTCTTCGAACGCCAACGACATGCACGCTATGTTCGAACAGTAGGACGCCCCATAGACAAAGGAAATTCAACAGTTGGTGTCTTCCATGTCAGAATCACCGAACTAAAACGACGGCGCCGAATAACAACCCCATGAGAAGTGACATCGAACTGCTGAATGATTGTGTCGCACCGCTACTTCTATCCACGGCGACAATGTCGAATGGACTTCCACCGCCAGAATCCCTATTGGCGTCGATCTGGTGCTGCTGCCTTGATAAGCCAGTGGGCTGCGCAACCTGGTTGAAGGAAGTGCTGCTCGGAACGACTGTAGCTGTTGCTATGACAGCAACAGTGGATGTTGGAGTGGGGTCTGAATCACCGATACCAAGGTGCAAGGAAGTGGCAGTAGTGCTTGATGAGATATCCGACGAGGTGGTCTCAGATCTCGCTGAGGAAGACCTTGCTGAGGAAGTGGTCTTCGCTGCTTCCGAAGTTGATTTTGACAGGACAGGGGCGGTGGTTGCTGCTTCTTCGGTGGTTGCTGCTTCCAAAGTTGATTTTGACAGGACAGGCGCGATGGTTGATGCTTCTGCACTGGTTGAAGCGACGGCCGTGTTGCAAAGTGCTTGAACCAGCTTGCCCTGGAAGGCGTTGCCCAGCAACGTCCTGCCATCGACACGGACGCCACAGACAGTGTTGAGAGTGACTTGTAACTTTTTGAGGGAGAGTATGCATGCATCTGAGCATGGAGAATTATTTTGGAAGTCGGCTGCACTGCAGTCTGGGATCGGAGAGTTGTAGGCTGCCCGGCATTGCTGTCCAATGTCAAAATCAATACGTTGAAAGTTGCCGTTGAGCGATATAGACTGTGCAGCTACGGCAGCAGTCAGGATGAGGTGCAGCGAGGCAATGCTGTATAGGAACTTCTTCCACATCGTGGAGGATGGCGCTGGTCAACAGACGCGATGTTGGGTTGGAGAGAGGCGAGTTGCGCAAGGTATACCATATACCGTCTTCCACACGGCGAGAGAGTATTGAGAGTGGGATGGCGATGGCCGGTTGGAGATGGGATGACGAGGTGACAGCCTGTGGTGGAATGCGACAACCGGTTGGAGATGGGATGACGAAGTGACAGCCTGTGGTGGAATGCGATAACCGTTTGGAGATGGGATGACGAGGTGACAGCCTGTGGTCGGATGCTCAGTGGGAGGCTCATCTTGAGACGGTTGACGTTTGAGAAGGAGGAGGAGGACTCACGATTCTGGAGACGATGCGTGTCAGGAATGGGCTTACAGCTGCCACAGGACTCTACTTGTATATGCGCTGAGCTGGACGGACAGTGGCACCTCCGAAATTCCCTGTGTTGCTGTGATGTGCACGTCTTACAGAGACAAAGAGATGGCGGAGATGTTCATTTCTTTGTTTGCTGCGTGAAACAAAACGAAACAAAGGGAAACAAACGCGCAAGACGCAGCTGCGTGAGGAAATCCCCAGGCGAACCCAGCCAGGCCAGACAGAATCTCTGCGATTCGGATTTCAGAAACCAGGCCTGAAGGCTGAGTGGTTCTCACCGATGCCACCGTTCTCACCTCGATGGAGGAGAAGAGAGGCCGACAGCAAGAGAGGAGAGATGGCTCTGAGCAGCAGCAGAGATAGATCTGAGCAGCGACGGACTGGTTTATATAGAACAGGTACCGAAGTAGGGGAAGTAGGGGTTGTGCAAGGACAAGAGAAGCCAGAAGTGATCAGATCTACAAGATCGACTCGAGAGATTCCTACATTCGGGGCATATCTGTATGTAGGTCTGTATGGAGGTCTGTATGGAGTGTCCTGTCCTGTCTTGTCTTGTCTTAACTTATATGAGAAATGGACAGGAAAAGTGACAGCTCCATCTTGGAAGTGCAGATCTCTGCATACTTGTGCCATCTTTCCATGGCGGGAACTGTCTCATCGCATGCTTTCTGGGGGTAGCAGAGACATAGCCAGGCCATGGGAGACATAGCCAGGCCATGCAGGTCCAGAAGGCAAGACAGGAGGAGGAGGGGGAGGAGGAGGAGGAGGAGGAGGAGGAGGTTGGCTATGAGAATCCAGGAAATCTACCTAGGAAGCAGGGGCGCTCTTCGGGCGACTGGTCACCACTCAAATGTCGGCGGGATGTGACAGATGGATGTCCAGAGTATTTTGGCAGCAGTGATGCATAGGTACCTATCTTTAGCATGTTTAGCATGTTTAGCATGTTTAGCATGTTTAGCATGTTTAGCATGTTACTGTAGCATGTTATGGTCACTGCCAGAGCCCCAAGTTGTCGCCGTAACATCGCTGAAACCTGAAACGCGAGCGCCCGGGCCTGTTTCGGCCGTGCAGCCCTTCCATTCGTCCTGGCTTCTCATTGGCTGGCCACCGACGAGTCTGCTGACAAGGCTGCGAATCCATGTCCTCGAGTCTCATATTTGAATTCGGACATCCTGATTGGTCGAAAGAGCAGAGAGCCTCATCGCTGTGACTTGTGCATATATGGATATGGACAGGTACCTAGGTACCTACGTATCGATATGGATATGCATATGGATATCGATAGAGTCCTCGACTGTCAACTGTCGACTCTCGACTGTCGACTGTCCCTCACATACTTCTCATACTACGTGAACACCACATTATTATGAATCTATTCATCCCTCACTTCACCACTTCTTCGCCTCTTCACTTCTTGTTTCAATTCAACTTCCCCCATTCTGATCTCATGCCCGATGCCTCCTAGGGCCTAGACATGTTGCGCGACCCCCGACCATGGTCCAGGGCAAGATCATCAAGAGGATCTTCGGTCAGCCTACGACCGACCACAATGCCGACCCGACCCTGAACTACGATGTGCGCACAGGCCGAGACCTGACGAGGCCGACCTTCTCGCAGAATGCCACTTGTTCCACAGGCTCTCCTCTGACCTGCGTCGACATCGCCCCGACCGGGAATTATGCCGTCGTGGCGGGCGAGAAGGTCTTCAAGACCTTGAAGGTCGATGGCGCGAACATAGAGGAGGGCACCGATTTGCGCGCAGCGATCATGACGCCGGGGGACACCCTGAGCGCCACCAACGATCAGCTGAAGATTGGCGCCGTCCGCTGGGCTCATGGCGAAATCGATACCTCGATCGTCGCGGCATCCGCGAATGGCAGGATAACGATATATGATCTCAACCGCATCACCACCGGTTTTGAGATCGGGCGCATACGAGAACATCAGCGCCAGGTCCACAAGCTGGCGATCAACCCGTTCAGGGGCAATCTTCTTCTGTCCGCCAGCCAGGATGGGACCGTGAGGTTCTTCGACATAAAGGCGCCGGCGGGCCGCACGGGCTTGACCTTCATCAACAGAGCCATCTTCAAGTGCAACGCCGACTCCGTGCGAGATGTCAAGTGGAATCCGAACCGAGGCTTCGAGTTCGCATGCTCCACTGGTTCAGGCACGGTGCAGCATTGGGATACGAGGAATCAAAAGGCGCCGCTGCTGAAGATCAATGCCCACGACAGCGCTTGCCTGACCATCTCCTGGCATCCCGATGGCGAACATATCGTCAGTGGAGGGCTGGATCAACAGTGCTATGTGTGGGATCTCTCGAGGACTGCAGAGAAGAGGCAGAAGCCCAAGTATACCCTTGCGACTCCAGCGCCAGTGTCGATTGTGACGTGGCGGCCGCCATCTTGGTCATCTTCTGCGCAAGCTCAGAGAGCCGCCCAGATAGTCACCGTCTATGACGATCTAAGCTCGTTGAAGACCCAGAATTCTACTGTCCACATCTGGGACGTCGCGCGTCCTGGTCTACCGTTCAAGGAGATCCCGGACTTTGAGACATCACCGACAGCCTTACAGTGGCAACAGACGGACATATTATGGACAGTTAGCAGAGAAGGAGAATTTAGGCAGAATGATTTGGCCTTTGCTCCAAGAGTCATAGACAGGCGGAGTCTCTCGACCTTTGATTTTTCGCCCGCGGGCGAGGTTCTCATGCTGCTGGAAGAGCGGCAAGGCCGTCCTCGATATCCCAGCACAGGTTCAGGCGAGAAGCCAGTTAGAGCAAGAATCTCGATGACGAGCCAGAGTCCTTCGGGCCAGCTCAGCATTAGCAGAAGTGACTCGGAGGAAGACACCGCAGGGAGTTTCTTGGGCCCAAAGCTACGGTCCAAGAAGAAGAGCAAGCGTCACAGTAATACAAGATCCGCTACTCCCTTGAGCACCACGCCGCCTTCTGCAGCGGACATTGCAACGATAATGAAGCTTGACGACTCTGTCAAGGCTACAGGACCATATAAACCGGCCCAAGTTATGGCCATTGGCCATGCGCCATCAGCGATGAACCGTGATGTATTTAAATTTCTTTCAAGTTCTTATCTGCAGCGTATGGTCAAAGATCTTCAGGACGCTGAGGCTGCTGGCCCAAACTGCGCTCCGATTCATGAGCGCATGACCGCTATCCTGGAGTCTTTTGCAAGGTCGGCTGAATTAGTTGGACAATATCGACTAGCTCAAACGTGGAAGATCTTCTCGTACACTATGAATCTTCTTCTTATACGAAGAGCACATTATCACCGAGATCTCCGTCTAGCTCAGGTAGAAGCCAATCGTATATTGCAGGAGACGCAAGAAAAGCAGCAGATGAAAGACAGTCAGCGTCTAGAGAAACAACAGTTCTATCATGATGAAACACCAACGAGAACTTTACGACCAAAAACTCCTGATGATCGGAAAGAGGCATCGGTCCATCTTGCTGCAAGAGCGGCGAGAGCTATCATGGCTGACGAGGAGAGCACCTCAACAATGACAACTCCCCTTGCCCGACCAATGGTCGATTCCCAGATATTGGATGCGGCAACACATACACCACTACCGCAAATCGAGCAAGACGAGCTTAGTCTACCGGCGGCGGCGCACTCACCTAGGAAAGGTCGTCATAGGAAGAGTCATGGAAGCGGCATTGGAGAGGACGGTGGGAGCATCTACTCGTTCTCGAGCGATGAAGGATACGACTTTTACGGCTTAGGCGCACTGACGCCAACGCCTGCTATCGGCATGTCTATCCCTCCGCGAAAGGCACCGCTTCGTCTCGAAGCCGGCTTAGAGCACAATGGCACCGCGTCGCGACCAGCGAGCATGCTGCGACACGACTCCAACGAGAGCTTCCAGATGTTTTCTACATCTGCGGATTCGGGCAAATCACCGTCCACCTCGCATCCTGAGGGACGTGTATTCCAGAGCAATGACGGCGTCCAATCATCCGATTTCGACTCCAGCTGGGACAGCAGCGTCCCGGCATCCGGTCCCCGCCACCGGCAGAGCTTCGACTCCCAAGACAGCAGCATCCCCTCCGAGGAGCTCCTCCCGCAAGCCGGGCACTCCGCTCACCACTCCCACGCCCCTCCCTCCCTCCCGCTCCACCACGCCTCCATGCCCTCCGCCTCCTCCGCCATACACCCCGACGAGGCCCGCGCTTCTCCCCCCCTCGAAACCTCGCAAATCCCCCACCCACCCATCTCCCCCTACAGCCTCCACGACCCCACCTCTCCCTCCATCCTCCCCACCGACTACCTCCCCCACGCCACCGACCCCCCCTTCCTCCCCCCCGCCATCGACCCGCAC